>Ga0066851_10000043_pt1 | contig 51782 bp, 42 predicted proteins | sample ETNtaG_7_FD_65493 | JGI IMG/M metagenome (GOLD analysis project Ga0066851, IMG submission 65493) | Marine microbial and viral communities from oxygen minimum zone, Eastern Pacific Ocean - ETNP201406SV65 | ecosystem: Environmental > Aquatic > Marine > Oceanic | place: Pacific Ocean: Eastern... | reverse complement strand
GACTCCGAGATACAGTCCAGGATCCAGGACAGGGTCCAGGCCTCGAAGCGGTCCATGGTCGTGGGGACGATGTTCGCCTTCTTCCCTCTGGTAGTCCTCCTGGGACTGCCTAAGCTGCTCTAGTTGACATGTGGGACCTCTCCCCGGGTGAGGCGAGCAGCAGCCACAGCATGCCGACGGTGATCTGGATCCCAGCGGTGATCAGGAGCATCTCCCTCAGGGACACCACCTCGTTCTCCATCGCGAGGCCCGCTAGGAGCGTGGAAACTCCCATCGTGAGCGTGATGACCAGGTTGTCGGTGCCGGCCACCCGGCCCATCCACTCGTCCTCCGACCTCCTCTGCAGCAGCGTCGTCGAGAAGACCCAAGAGACTCCCGAGCACCCGTGGCTGAAGAAGATGCAGACCAGCGTCAGCACCCCCCACTCGAAGGTCGAGACCCCGATGTAGAGGAGCCCGGAGCCCGCGAGGGCGAAGCCGATCAGGTACGGCATGACCCGGGGGACCGCCATCAGCGGGCGGGCCACGATGGGCCCGAACCCCGAGCCGAAGCCCCTGCAGAGGTAGACCACGCCGATCCCGGCCGCGACCTCCCCGAAGCCCGCCTCCATGCCTATTAGGATCAGGAGGAAAACCTGCGCCCCGCCTCCCGTGGCCCAGCCCCCCTTTGCCAGCAGCAGCCTCCTGATGTGCGGTCGCGCCAGTATGTACTTCCACCCGGCGAAGATCTCCTTGAACATCTCGATCGGGCTTGATGACTCCCTCTCCGATCGGGCGGGTCCCCCCTGCGGGAGAGTGGAGATCATCAGGGCGGCGAAGAGGAAGGTTGCCGAGTCGATCATCAGCCCGACCTCGATGCCGTACTGGGAGATCACCAGGCCCCCTATCCCTGCCCCGAACCCCAACGATGCAGACCAGACCCCCGAAACCAGGGCGTTCGCAGTCAGGAGCTCGTCCTTGGTGCAGACGTTTGGCAGGTAGGCCGTCTGCGCTGGGTCGTAGATCGCCCTGCCCACGACCAGGGAGATGGCGAGGAGGTACACGGTCACCAGGCTCCCCATCAGGTCGAGCGCCAGGAAGGCAGATAGGATCCCGAAGGATAGGAGGTTGGAAGCGAGCATCAGGCCCTTGCGCGAGTAGCGGTCGGCGAGCATCCCCGTGATCGGCTCGAGAGGGGCGAAGGTGAAGCTGCGCGCCACCAGCACGCCTGCTATCGCGAGCGGCGAGTCGTCGGTGGCCTCCGCTGCGAGCAGGAACATCGCGATCACGGAGAACCAGTCGCCGGTGAACATCACCATGTCGCTGATGAACAGCTTTCGGAAGCTCCTGTTCTTACGCAGGAACTGGATGTACCCGGGAGAGGTCACGGCCTCCGCACGACAACGCCCCTATCACTGTCACTCCCCAGCCAACATGAATAAGTGCGGGTTTCCGATGGCGGGTCCGTGAAGGAATCGCGCATCTGCCTGCTTGACCTTGAGATGACGGGTCTCGAACCCGACAAGGAGAGGATCATCGAGGTGGCGTGCTTCGTCGTCGAGGCGGACCTGACTCCCGTCCCAGGGGCCGAGATGTGCATGGCCGTGATGCCAGACGACCCAGGGGTCCTGGACACCATGGACGATTGGAACACCAGGACGCACGGGGACTCCGGACTCATTCGCAGGGTGAGGGAGAACGGGGTCTCGATCAGGGATGCCGAGGACGCGGTCATGGAGCTGCTCGGCGAGCACATGTCCAAGGGTGCGATCGTCGCTGGGAACAGCGTCCACCACGACATGCGGTTCATCAGGAGGGAGATGCCCATGGTGGCAGACTTCTGCACCTTCAGGATCATCGACGTGAGCTCCATCAAGGAGCTGCTCAGGAGGGTCGCCCCAAAGGGCCCCCGGTTCTACAAGAGGAGCGACCACACCGCGCTGGCGGACGCCAAGGGAAGCCTGGACGAGCTGCGATTCTACGTCGAGAACTACATGCGCCTCGACTAGGACTAGCCCTGCCCCAGGTCCAGCCCGATCGGGGCACCCTCCTCGTTGGTGATCAGCAGGTTGACTCCCTCTCCGTTCCGCAGGTAGCCTATCAGCTCGAAACCGTGCACCTTCCTGCCGGCCACCCTGGCAAGGACCGGCAGCTCCTCCCCGTGGTCCGGGTTCAGGTCCCTCCGGTGACCCTCCTCCTGGTCGTACCACTCCAGGCCGAGAGGGGCGGGGCTGAACCTGACTCCGAGGATCATCTCGACACCCTCTGTCCAGTCAGCCGCCTCTGCATCGGCCTGGCTGGGATGGGCGTATGCGTTCGGGTGGCTGTGCAGGAAGGTGGCGAACCTAGACCCCCTTGCACCCCTTTCCTCGGAGAAGACCCCGTCCGTCCACTCCTCGGGGACGTGATGGACCGAGAAGGAGTCCCCCACGTTGACGATGTGGGGAGTACCAAGCAGGTAGCCGTAACCCGAGAAGGTCGTCTGGGGAGGGCCGAACTCGTCTTCGACCGACTTCGGGTTGGGCCTCTCCGTGTCCGGGTCGAACCCGATCAGCACCTCGTCGGGTATCGACTCCATGCTCCACCTGATCACCGCCCCCATCGTCTCGATGGGGATGAGCAGGTGGGTGGCGTACCTGGACCGCTGCTCGTATGAGTCCCGGTTGTAGGCCGTGGCGGCCTCCAGCAGCCAGTCCGACATGATTTGCCGCTGGCGTGGTCGCGTTTGAGCCTACGCCACCCGCAGGTCTAGCACGACGTGGTCCCAGCGAGGGGCGTACGACTTCACCCTCGTTACGACCTCCACGACCATCGAACCGGACCTAGCGGAGGAAGCCGAGGAAACGACTCCATCCGCCCAGGGACCGTGTTCACCTGGCCGAGCGAGCCCATGGACGTGGAGCACCCCCCCGTCGGGGGAAAGCACTCCGAGGGCTGCCTCCAGACCCTCTTCGGAGCTTGGCAGCAGCCCCATGATGACCCTGTCCGCCACGCCTCCCAACGACTCCGTGGTTGCCCTGTTGTCGCCCTCGTGGACGGTGCACCGGTCCCCGACGCGGTTCGCATCCAGGCCCCATCTCAGCGCCCTGACCGCCTCCGGGTTCCACTCGCAGGCGTGGACCTTGGCCCCTCCGTGAACCAGTGCGGGCAGCGTGTAGTAGCCTATCCCCGCGTACAGGTCGACGATGACCTCGTCCTCTCCTGCGACCTCCCCCATCCTGCGCCTCTCGTTCACGTTACCGGCTGAGAACATGCATCGGGTCATCGCGTAGCCGTAGTCGACCCCGCTCTCCCTGCGAACGACCCAGTCGTCATCGCCCAGGAGCATCTCGACGCCGCTCTCGCGGAACTCCCCGCTCACCTCCCCCATCCGGGCGAGGCGCTCTGCGCCGAGGGCGCGTCCGACCGCTTCCCAGAGGCGCTCATCCGCTGCCCATGCGACTCCCTCGAAGGAGCCGTTCGGCAGGATCGCCACGTCGGAGAAGCGCTCCCAGCGCCTCGGCAGCTCGCCTGGCAGCTCACCCCCGTACAACTCGGCAACGGCCTCCTCGAGCATCGAGTGTGGGTCCCTTCCAGCCATCGGCTCACCTCCGCAGATTGGCGCGTATCCTCTCTGCCATCTCCTTGCCTATCCCAGGTACCGCACGCAGGTCCTTGACGCTGGCGTGCTCGATTCCCTTCCTGCCGCCGAAGTGCCTCAGAAGTGCCTGGATCTTCTTGGCTCCCAGGCCCTCGACCTCCTCCAGCGGGTCGGCCAGAGCGCCCTTCCCCCGGCGCTTCTTGTGGAACGTGTTGGAGAACCTGTGGGCCTCGTCCCGTGCGTGCACGAGTGCCCTGCCGCGCCTGTCCAGGAGTAGCGGCTCGACCCCCCTCATGTGCAGGGTCTCCTCCCTCTTCGCGAGCGCCGCGACCGGGAACTCGCCAAGAATGCCGATCCCATCGAGGGTCCGCTCTATCGCTGCCAGGTGGGTCTCACCGCCGTCCAGCAGCAGCAGGTCCGGCCACTCCTCCTGCCTCTTGGCCCACCGGGCCACGACCTCCGACATCATCCTGAGGTCGTCCGGCGCATCGGACCTCACCCTGTATGTCCTGTACTCCTCCTTCGAGGGCCTGCCCTTCCTGAGGACCACCGATGCCCCGACCCGCTCCTTCCCCAGGGTCTGGGACATGTCGAAGCAGACTATGTGGTCCAGGGCCTCCAGCCCCAGCAGGCTCGCGCCCTCGTCCGCGGCCGCCTTCTCCAGGTTCCCTGCCCGGTTGCTCCGGACTAGGTGAATCTCCGCGTTCCTGTCGGCCATCGACCTGAGCTTGGCCAGCTCGCCCCTGAGAGGCACCCTCACCTCGACTGACGCACCCCTCTTCTCTGCGAGCCAATCTGACATCGAGTCACCGAGGGGCGAGGGGACAAGCAGGCTCTTCGGGGGCCTCCTGTTCGCGTAGTGCTCTGAGAGGACAAGGGATACGGAGTCCGAGATGTCCCCACGATGGATTAGCTGGTACTCCACCTGGCCACGGATAATGCCGCCCTGGGCGTGGAGGATGACGAGGCACCCGCTGTCACCGCTGGAAGAGAAGCCGACAGCGTCGCAGTCCTGGTAGAACCTGCTGGAGACCACGCTCTCTGACTTGGCGCTCTGGACAGAGCCGATCATGTCCCTGACCCTGGCCGCCCTCTCGTAGTCAAGCCTCCCAGATGCATCGTCCATCTCGGACTGGAGCCTCTCGATCAGGACTGCCGCGTCCCCGTCCAGGACGCTCTGAACAGCCCTGACTCTCTCTGCGTAGCCATCGTCGCCACCCGTCTCGATGAATCCGAAGGGGGCCTTGTCGGTCTTGTCCCGGATGCCGAAGTGCCGTCGAAGGAGCTTCACTACTAGCTTGGCGGCACCGGCATCCGGGAACGGACCCCATATCTTCGCATCGTTGGGCGGGTGCCTTGTGTACATGATTCGAGGCTTATCGTGAGCTGTCATCGCGATGAAGGGGAAAGACTTCCCGTCTTTCAGCATGGAGTTGTACCGGGGTTGGTTAGACCTGATCAGCTCCCTCTCAAGGACGAGCGCCTCCGTGGGGCTCTGGGTCGCAATGAAGTCGATCCTGTCTGACTCCTTCACGAGCCTCGGGACCATCTCCCTATCGGGGTTCTTCGCGAAGTACGACCTAACCCTGGATCTGAGGTCCGTCGCCTTCCCTACGTACAGTACCCTGTCGTCGGATCGCTTGAAGAGGTACACGCCCGGCCCCCTCGGCAGCTCCAACTTGTCGTGATCTATGCCCATGTACAAGTGAAGCGACGGCCGCTGGGTTTGATTTACACTTTGCAAGACGGAGCACCGTGCCCAACCAAAGGCAACTCGCCATCCTGGCCTACCTTTCCGACTTCGGCAGGGTCCTCGAGGAGTCTTGGGACGTCCCCCGCGCGATATCCCTCGCAGGTCTGTCCGACCATCTGGGGGTAGTGCGCTCCGCGCTCCACCCGCCCCTAAAGTCACTCGAGGCCGAGGGCCTGGTCTTCTCCAGGACCACTCACGTGACGGGGGCACCACGACGCAGGAAGGTGTACCATATCACGGAGAGGGGTAGGGAGGCCGCATCGGGTGCCGACACCCCTCAGAAGGAGCCCAGGGGCAGGGCCGAGGGTCCCCTGCCCGACCCGATCAACCTCCATGGGAGGGCCGAGGTCGTGAGTAGCATCTGCTCGGGGCTTTCCGAAGGTTCGAACTACCTGCTCGAGGGCCTTCCTGGGATCGGGAAGACGAGCGTGGCCTCCGCAGTCTCTCAGTCACTCATTGATGACGGGTGGATAGTCAGGTGGGCGACCTGCCAAACCGACTCCGACTCGTCTTCAATCGCCAGGATGTGGCTAGGCAGACGTGCTCCCTCTACGACGGATGCGATAGTCACCAGGGTCGATTCGAAGAAGACCCTGCTCGTTCTGGACGAGTCACAACAGGCCAGCGACAGGCTGGTAGGCGGAATCAGGGAGTTGCTGGAGTCCTGTTCGGAGACCTCTGCAGCCACACTCGCAGTTTCCAGGGCGCCCAACCCATTCCCAGACCTGGCAGGATTCGAACCAATCAGGCTGGAAGGTCTGGAAGTCGCGTCAGCCAGGGAGCTCCTGCCAGAGGAGATGGACGAGCAAGCCGCCCTTGGGGTGTGCACGGCGATGGACGGCCATCCTCTCGGGATTAAGCTCTGGTCACCCGATGACGAGCTCCCAGGGGCTGGAGCCGTCCAGGAGTACGTCGAGTCACAGGTGCTCAGAAGACTGAGCCGATTCGGAGCCTCTTCATTGGACGAGCTCTCTCTATCCCCTCTACCCCTGGAGGTAGAAGAGATGCTCGACTCAGAAGGGGCAGAGGAGTTGGACGAGTCGGCCATACTTCGTTGGGCTGGCTCCCTAGTGGAGCCACACCACCTGGTCAGGAACGTCAGGAGGGCATCCCTCTCCGAAGCCGGATCGGGAGAGCTCCACTCGAGGCTAGCCGAAATGTGGTCGAGTAGGGAAGGTCCCAGGGCAAGGAGGATGGAGACTCACCACAGGATTGAGTCTGGAAACGAGGTCGATCCAGGATGGGTCGCACACAGCATCCAGGAGATCGTCGTTGAAGACTCCGCAGCAGCAGCTGTCGTCCTCCAGCAGGCGATCTCAGCCAATCCCGACGAGGGCCTGTTCGAGATGGCCGCTGACATCGCATTGGAGAGGGGAGAGGCGATCGTCGCCACTGAGTACATCGAATCACTGGAAGATGGTCCGAAGAAGGACCTGAGGCTCGCTAGCCTAGCAAGGCTGGAGGGTGACTGGGTTAGGGCAAAAGAGCTCGAGGAATCGGCCGTTCCCAGATTGGACCCCGAAGAGAGGGTTAGGGCCGAGATCTCCTCCCTCGTGCGGAAGTTCGACGACAGGCTACCGGGTTCTGGTAGCTCGGCAATAGCTCAGGACCTGCTATCTGGTGCCGACTCGGTCGACCTGTCGGGCATAGGGTCCGAGGACAGGGACCTGGCATCCCTGGTTCTTGACCTTCTGAGGCATTCCCTCGCCCTGGAGTCAGGGAGTCTGGAGGAGGCATCGAGGACCCGGGAATCGATAGAGAGCAGGGTGGGCGCAGATGACCCGAGGCTCCCAGCTCTTGACCTGAGGTCCCGGCTATCCGCTGCTTCCGAGAGCGAGGCGTTCCTGGACGAGGCACTAGATGCCGCGAGGTCCCACATCGACTCTTCCACGGACCCGTTCGACAGGCTCCGTACCATGCACCTGGCTTTCGAGGCCTGCTCCAGCCCCCCTTCGTGGCTCATCGAGGAACACGCTGAATTCGACCCCGAATCCCTCAGTGAGTCAATCGCGCCACACCGTCGTGCCAAGGCCCACTGGTGGTTCTGGAGGGGGCAGGTCAGCAGGAAAGAGAGGCTCTCTAGCTGGAAAGAGGCGATAGTCCGGCTCCGCTCCGCTGGATGCGGTCATGCGGCTAGGGAGCTGACGAACAGGCTCACCAGGGAGATCTAGATCTCTGCGCCGATGAGGGTCCTCGTGTCGATGATTCCAGGTACGGACCTGATGCCCTGGACGATAGCCTCTGTGAGATCAGCCTCGTCGTCCGCTTCCACCTTCACGAAGCAGTCGAAGTTCCCGAAGACGACCCAGATTCCCTTGACGCAATCTATCTCAGCCACCTTCTCCCTTACGCTGACCTCCTTTCCGGGTTCGGTCGTGATGAGAACGAATCCAACTGCCAAGCTCACACCTCCACGGCGATCAGGGTCTCAGTCTTCCTGATCCCCTTCACGTGCCTCATCTCCTCTATCAGCGTCTTTGACATCTGCTTCTCGCTCTCGAAGTCTATCCTAGCTACCAGGTCGAGCTCGCCGTATACGACTGAGACTTCAGAAACCACGGGCATATCCAGTAGCTGGAGGTAAACGTCCCTCTCCCTCCCCGGCTCGCAGGAAATCAGAATCCACGCCAGCGACGTCATTCGAACATCGGGCCCGACTGTACGCTTATGACACCTACTGTAGCATATTCAGCTAGGGTCAATTCACGCAAGTGATTAACCCTGATTGCCAACGGCAGGGCCCATGCGCTTGGGAGCCACGCTGGTTCTTTTCCTCCTGATCGCGCCGATGATGTCGGGCATTGCTAACGGCTCGTCCCGGACTACGACTGTATGGAGCGGAACGGTTTCTCTGGAAGACGGATATCTGGTAGAATCAAACCAGGTCCTGGTAATACAGGCTGGAACGACAATTCTTCTGGGCGACGGGGAGAGGCTCGGAGTGAACGGTAGAATCACGATGGAGGGCACCGAGTCATCTCCTGTCGTCATGGACTCAATCTCAGGAAAACACCAGGGGGTTTTGTTCAACTCCACCTCTAACAACAAGGGATCTACACTCGACAACCTGACAATCTCCGGCGGTGAGTACGGGTTGACCGTCTATGGAAGCGACCCCGTAATCTCCAATCTCCGCGTAAACAACGCCGACAAGGTGGCAATCGACCTTTTCGATAGCGCATCACCAATCCTTAGGGACATTGTGATCGATGGAGGCGGACAGGATGTCCATGGGGCATCCTCAACATGGAGGTATGGGATCGGGATTTCTTCGGGGGCATTCTCTGCACCTATAGTGGAGGGGGTTTCGATAGACAACCTGGTGACCAGGGGGGTTAACCTGTGGTACAACTCTGGGGGCCTGTGGAGTAACATCTCAATCTCAAATGTGACCGGGGCGACCATGGCCGCAGCCGCTGGAATCTGGATAGAAGACTCGATCCCTCTGTTCACAGGTACGGACGTCTCCAGATCTGACAATGGGATAATCGTGAGGCATATCTCTGACACTACGACCAGGCCCACCTTCATCGATACGAGAATAGAGGATTGCCAGTACAGGGGGGTCCTCGTGGAGCGATTCGACCACTCAAATTATTCCAATCTCCAGACTAACGTGGTGTTCACTGGGCTGGAGATCCGCGGTACTGGTGGTCCAGATGCGAAGACCCCGGGACTCGGAATCGGTGCAGCATTCGATGTCAACACGTCTGGCGCAAGAGTCACCGATGCCATAATCGAGGACAACGCCATAGTAGGTTTCAGGGCTTACACCACGGACTCTTCCACATCGTTGGAAAACATCACCATCCGTGACAACGGACCCGATTCACCGCTCAATCCCCATGAGGGGGCGGGAATCCTCTTCAGAAGCACCAGTTGGACAACCAAGGGTCCCGCGCAGATCTCGGAACTAGTCGTCGAGAACTCCACCGGCTCGGGTGTGGTTATGGCCAAGGGTGGTGCAATTGGGAGTAACTGGACTGTAAGGAACAATGGCGCCGAAGGCGTCTCATTCGTGGAATTCCACCCCAGGGTCGAGAACGTAGCCATCTCCGACAACCTAGGGAACGGCATCCGGGTAAAGGACTCAAGCAACGTTGAGCTCACGAACATCCACACCACCGGCAATGGCATTGGGTCCCAGAATGCGGCCGGCTTCTACTTCCAGGACTCGAACTACGTGATGAGCGGCGGAAAGAACGTCTCGTGCCACTCCTGCTCCTCCGATGGCGATCAGAGGGGAATAGTGGTCAGAGACAGCATAGATCTGCAACTCATTTCCGCCACAGTCCAAGATGCTCTTTCAGAACCCGCTCTGGACATTGACAACAGCGGGAACCTATTCCCCGGCCTGGTTATCCTCGATGACATCGCGATCAACTCGCCTTCCTCAAATTACTCAGTCAGGCTCGAGAAGGTCGACGCCGAGATCACCGGCCTCGACATCAGTGGCGATGGCGGTGGGATGTATTGGAAGGCGAGAGGCTCACTTCCATCAAGAATCTCCAACAGCGTGATCTGGGACAGCCCTTCGAGCTGCTTAGATCTAGATTCGCATATCGACATGGAGGCCGATAGGATATTCCTGAGATGCGATCAGCTACCGGAGATCGACCAAAGCTCGGTGAACTTCACAGACTCCAACCTGCTGAATCACTCTGGTGAACTAAGCTCATTCTTGATGAACAGCAACTCCCACCTCCGCTGGATCTCCTCGGGAGGAATCCTCACTCCAGAGAATTCTGAGGATGACGTTATCTTTGATGTCATGTGGATGATCGACGTCCACACGATCAACCATAATCTCCTCAACATCCCATTGGCCACTGTGAACATCTCGTTCGAGCAGTTCGAGAGCGACCTAGAGGCAATCCAGCCATACGAGGGCAAATACCTCTACGGCCCATTCGTAGGTGAGAGATGGACCCCTATCCAAGGATGGTCCCCCACCAATACGGCGTATGTGGGGTGTGACTACGATGGGGTCCACAATGATTCAGAGCCAATGCAGATACACATGGACCAGAGGGTCAACTGCAGACTCGAACTTAGCAATCAGCCCCCATTCATCCTTTGGGAATCGCCATTGGGGGAGACTAGCTACTCCAGCGAGAGCGAGATTGTTTTCGATGCCCGGGATAGCTGGGATCTGGACTTTGACGAATTAACTTACAGCTGGACAAGCAGCATCGACGGGGACCTAGGGTCAGCATGCCCTTCCATCTCAAGCAACGGCTCTCACTTCATAGCGAACCAAATCGAATCCGATCCATGCCTCTCGGATGGAAGCCACGAAATCACACTGATGGTTTGTGACTCAGAAGGAAACTGTGTGAATGAGACTCGAGGTGTGGAATTGGTGAACCTACCACCAGTCCTGACAGTGTCCACATCCCCCTCCATCTCATCATGGGGCATCCTTTACCTTGGGAAAACAGCGAACGTGACCATCGACTTGGATGGGACCTACGATCCCGAAGGGGGGGATCTGTGGTGCTGGGCCTCCCCCTCCTACGAGTCAGACCCAGATCTTGATCCCAACAACCCCAGTTGCCCGTTGGAGATTGTCAGGTCATTCATTGGCTCTCCCGATGACTCATTCACCGTCTCCGTGAAGGCATGGGATGGTGTGAACAGCGTAATCTCATGGACATTCGCCATAGAGCTCTACAATGAGCTCCCAGAACCGGTGATGGAGATTTCCCGAAACGGCGAGACCTCTGCAGATTTGATTGCTCTAACTGGCTTCGATACAGCCGATCCGGAAGGTGACGACATACGATTCGAGTTTCACAGCGACATCGACGGCCTGCTGGAGGCAGGGTCATCGCCAGAGCTCCCAGAGTGGATAGGAACTCTCAGCAAGGGGACTCACACTATCACCATGAAAGCCAGTGACACCCGAGGCGATCACGCCGGACAGTGGAACTCCTACTCAGAAACTATTCAGGTGAACAACTCAATTCCCAACGTCATCATCTCCAGCCCCGAATCTGGCATCTACACAGACTCATCCGAGTTGATTTCCTTGGAATCGACTGGATCCGGGGATTGGGATCTTCCTTGCTCATTGCTCCCCAACAACGGCAGTGGGCTATTGTGCAACCCGGGAGCGGTACTCAAAAGCGAACTCGTCTCTGTCCTTTGGCAGTCAGACCTAGTGGAAGAGCCACTGGGTAGCAGTTGGGATCTGATTGCTAGATTACCATCAGGAGAGCATACGATCAGCCTCACGCTAGACGACGGAAGCGGATCAGTATCCGACCAAATCGAGGTAACCGTGTCCGAATCAGCACCATTGTTGATCCTCGAATCCCCAGTACCGGATGCCCAAGTATTCTCAAACCTGCCAATACTATTCGACTTCAGAGATTCAATGGACATGGACGGAGACGATTTCTCAGTAACCGTCACGTCGGATCTCGATGGGGTTATACTGGATTCCAAATCCACTGATTACTGGTACAACGACTACCTTACCCATGGTACGCACAACCTGACCTTCATACTCACTGACGAAAACGGGATGGAGAGGGCCCACACCCAGGTTATCACAGTCCTGGAGACCGGTCCAGTGGCTGTAATCTCGGGAATGGAAGACGGCCAATACCTCCCTCCCGGACAAGAAGCGGTACTAAGCGCATCGGAGTCGTTTGACTATGATGACGACATCGTGCTCTACGAATGGAGGTTGGATGGCCAGCTTGTCAGCGACAGCACCTCTCTGAACATCTCGCTCCAGCCCGGGCCAGCCCTAGTGGAACTTCTCGTCAAGGACTCGAGGGGAGACACCTCAGTCTCCTCCGTTAACATCACCGTCGGATCCAGCGCTCCCGAAGTATCCGACCTGATGGTCTCGGTGAACAAGGTGGAAGAAGGAGTCCCCACAGAGGTAACCACCACTGTCCGAGTGCAGGACGCAGACGGGACTACTGACATCGTCAGAGGGGAGCTTATCTCCGGAGGAGTCTCTGTTGCCATGTATTTCTATGACGATGGGACTAATGGCGACTCAATTGAGGGAGATGGTATTTGGACATCGAGGTTCTCTTGGGTAGTCTCCGGAGGCTCATGGGCCAGGGTTGAAGTTTGGGCAATCGACTCCGATCTAGTCTCCCCAGGAGCGGTGCACACGGTCCCAATCGTCGAATCGAGTAGCGGCTTGGACTCGTGGGTCTCATCGTTGGGCCTACCATTGCTAATCGTAACCATCGCCTCTCTTTCGATTGCCGGAATCTCGTACAGACGAATGAAGATGGCAGAGATAGCCAAGGATATGCAGGTCATCGAGTCGTGGTCCTCCTTCGATCCCAGGGAGTTGGACGATGAGTTCGACTCCGAAGACTAGTTCTCAGGTCCCCAGGAGGTCCTCTCCCGATTCATCCCTATCCTCTTCGCGAATAGGAACTTGAAGTTCTTCCAACCATCCCCCCAGGTATTTATTTCCGCCAGTCCAACCCTGGTTCTGTAAGGCACCGAGACCTCTACTGCAGCCTTGCGTCCGAAGCACCTCCTAGCATTGATCTTCATCTCCTCGGACAGGGGCATCCCGTCGTTCGTGGGGCGCATCTTCGGATTTTCCATTATCCCCTTGTGGAATACCCACATCCCTGACTGGGAGTCATGAATCCCGTAGAAGAACAACATCCTGGCTGTGAAAGAGAGAGCCCAGTTTCCGAATCCGTGGAGCCCAGACATGGCTCCGTCCTCTGCCCTCTTTAGACGATCACATGTGATGAACTTGAGATCCTCCTCTACCAGCTTCCGTACTAGTCTCGGCACCTCTTCTCCAGGATAGGTGCAATCCGCATCCATAGTGACAATCACATTACCGGGAGCAATAGAGAAGCCCGTTCGATAGGCTCTCCCATACCCCCTCCTCTTCTCGAGATATACGCTGGCCCCCTCCTTCTCAGCGAGCTCGCGAGTGCGGTCCTCCGAATTCCCGTCAATCACAAGGAAGTCTAGCTTCTCGCACCAACCGTCGTTTGGGACCGACCTGATGGTATCGACAATGGCCTCCTCCTCGTTCCTAGTGGGAATTACCACAGTGACGTGGACTTGCAATGGGGCATCCATGGGAGAACGCGTATCATGGCCCTATTTTTGAACCATTGTAGTGTCATGGAGCTCCCGCTCTCTTCAATAATGCCTCCCTAGACCGGTTATCGGGAACCATGCACATAGCGATGATCTCGGGGGAGTATCCGCCAAGATGGGGCGGCATGGGGTCAACCGTTTTCCACCTGTCTTCAAAATTGGCAGAATCCGGTCATAGGATTTCGGTTATTACGAGGAAATCAAAGGACGAACCCCCCCTTCTGGAGGGAGTGAGTATTATCCAGGTTCCATGGCTGAAGCTCCCACTTGAATTCACACGCTCATACGGAAAATCAGCTCTGAGAGCACTAATTCGACTTCATGATGATGACCCAGTCGATGTTGTTCATCTTCACTGTCCGATGGTTTCTTGGAATGACAAACAGTTTGACAGATGCAAGAGTGAGGTGGCGCCTGTGGTTTCTTCTATGCATGGGACCTGGCTCGGAGAGAGGGACGGATTGTCTCTAGCTGCCTCATTCGGAGAACCAGCAGTTTGGTCAAACCCCAATGACATCGCGATCCGGTTCATGGCAGGCCGCTACTCTCGTTTTGAGAAATCAGCGATCAACAAATCCTCCGTGGTTGTCCCAAACTCCAGGGCAACAAAGTCAGACCTGGAATCGAGGTACGAGGCACCCCAGGAATGGGACTGCGAAGTCATCCACTGGGGGGTGGATACAGGCATGTTCGTCCCAATGCACTTGGACAGCGAGGAAGACTCCCATAGGAAGCAACTGATCAGGAGCAAGTACGGACTTGGCAATGACTCACTACTTCTTCTTGCTGTGGGCCGTTTAGCTGCTCGGAAGGGGCACGGACTGCTTCTCAGGGCATTTGCCAAGGCCGCCGAGTCTATCGATTCTCATTTGGTGATAATTGGTCGAGGATCACTAAAGAAGAGACTAGAGAGATTGTCTGCGAGTTTGGGAATTAGCCACAGAGTTTCTATCGAATCGGGAATGGGATTCGAGCAGATTTCCCAAATGTACAGGGCTTCAGATCTGGTGGTTTATCCCTCATACTATGAGGGCCAGGGACTCATTCCCCTTGAGTCTATGAGCTCCGGAACCCCAGTTGTTACGGTCAACCACGGGCCCCTGCCTGAGATGGTGGATGAAAGCGTAGGTGGGCTTTTCGAAATGGGATCTGAAGAATCTCTGGCCGAAGCCATAATTTCCGAGGCGTCATCTGCACAATCATTGCTCGAAAAGGGAGCAGAAGGAAGGAGGAGGGTACTGGAAAGGTTCACCCTCGAGGGTAATGCAGAGGACTTTCTTTCGGTTTATCGTCGTGCTATGTCCCGATAGATTCTCAGGGAAACTCTTGATTGCTGATCCTCCTTCCGATAACCGATGGAGACTCGGATCGGTGCGACAAGAAGGTCGAATAGCGCGACTTCTGCAAATATTGCAATAGTCATTCTTGTTGGTTATCTCGTACTAGTTAATCTGAAGTCAATACTGATGCCTCTCGCAATCGCCATCTTGATTTATTTCCTAATCAGGGCACCCGAGCAATATCTCATCGAGAGATTTGACGTGGTCTCAAGATTGCCAATGCTGGCATACGGGGTAATCCTCTTCTTCGGGACTATGCTTTCTTATGCAGTTTCAATACTGCTTTACAGGAATATCGACCAATTCAAAAATGAGATGAGCAAGGAAGGCGGACTGATAGACAAATTCGACCAGAAGTGGACAAATCTCGCTGAGACTAATCTGTACGGTCTAGAGGAAATCATTACCAGTCAAGAAACAATAGAGAACGTCTTGGACCCCCAGAACATCCAGGACTTTGCTACAAACGTACTTGCCGATGTTGCTTCATTCATGACCACAATGCTGACTGTGGCAATTTTCGTGGTATTCCTCATTCTAGAGGAGAAGAGCCTTCCTAGTAGGATCAAGGTGGCATTCCCCAGCTCCTATGACAGGTTAAGGAACATCGTTTCAAACTCCTCTGAGGCGATATCGACATACGTCATTTCGAAGGCTACCTGTAGTGCAGGGCAGGCCATAGTTTTGACATTACTACTTTGGATGGCCGGGATTCCTGGATGGTTCCTTTTCGGAGTGTTGTGCTTCCTTTTGGACTTCATCCCCATTCTAGGCGCTCTACTGGCCACCATTCCTCCCATGATGATCGCTTTGATCGTCCTGGACACGCCACAAGCCATCCTCCTAGGAGTGGCTATGATTGGAAATCAGCAACTCTTTGGCTCCTTCATTGAGCCAAACCTGTCCGGTCAAAGGCTTGGGATATCTCCATTGGTGCTTCTTCTGACGGTAATGGTCAGCGCATCCATCTGGGGAATATCGGGCGCTATCATCGGCGTCCCAATCATGATAATTGCACGAATCGCACTTGAGGAGGACGAGAGGACACGACCAATCGCCCTGATGCTTGCAATGAAGGTTCACGAGGAAGAGTAGATCCGCATTGAGATGATCGCCAGGACCCCCTCTCCCCTGATTGTTACCTTCTCACCGATTCCTTCGTTGTGAATCCCCCTTGTCGACAGACCAAGAAAATCTCCGAAAATTTCCCACTTTGCTCCTGAAATCCAGACATTACCGGGCTCTAGAGAGAAAACAGAGAAGGGCTCCCCCATCTTGACTTCCATCGCATACTCGCCATCCTCGGGATGGACTCGCGTGGTGACGCCACTCTCATGGTGGATCCTGATTATTGCCCCGTATGGGGCATCATTCATCGCGGCCCAGCTCCCGAGGATATGGGCAGGGTCTCCACCATCCGCCCCAATTACGTCGATTTCATCAAATCCACGAGAAATCAGCAGTGAGAGTGACTTTGCCAGATCGCTGGACTTCTGATTTGGCAACTCCGATGTCAGTCCCTCCCATGAAGAATCTCCGATCGAGTCCAAGTCGCCCAGGGCCTCTTCAACCGTAATTCCTGCTTCGGATGCTCTATCAGCACCGCCATCAACCCCGAAAACCGTGACTTCGTTGGATATCACCGAGTCGATGATTGATGATCCAGGTGAATTGCCATTGCACCATAGTACTGCACGCAATCGAACACCTACCTCATTGAAATCTTGCCATTCGAAACAAGCAAGCTGTCCTCGAGAAAAACCTCCGGCTCGATCAGCGAACCCCTGAGGTGGACCCCCACTCTTGCTGACCCGCCCATGTGGGAATTGTCCCCGAATCCAAAATAAGACGACCCTCTTACTACAAGGTCCTCGACTTTGTTGCCGACTAGTTCGGTGGCTCTCGGATTCATCCCGAAGCCAAACTCGGCTACTGTCCAAACCTGCTCTCTCTTGGAGCCCCTAATCCCAGCCTTGGCAAGCTCGAAAATACTGCTGATTTCTTCAGCTACCCCTCCGCCCGAAATGCCTTCGACCAAGCCATCTCTGATTTGTAGCGATAAGGGCTCTTCGAGCAACCTTCCTTCCCAGGATCCATCTATGACAATGGTTCCGTTCATGCTCTTCTCTTTGGGCATCACGAACACCTTTCCTGCAGGTAGATTTGAGATTTGACCCGGCCTATTGCAAATCCCGTTGTCCTCTAGAATCCACCTCCCGCCTATGAGGAATTCCACATCCGTTCCGGTGGCGGATCTCACTCGCACCTTCCTCTTCCTCCTGAAAAATGGGCCCATTCCGCTAATCTCCTTTTGTAGGGCATTGTAGTCCGCAGTCATCCCGCCAGACTCGAAAGCGGTTCTGCCAATTCCAGGCATGGACACTATCCTGGCCCCTTCCTTGGTCGCCTGCTGCCTAGCCCGTGTGTGAGTGAGCGAATCCTTGGTTGCAATGATGATCACCCTATTCTTTCTCATAATGTCGGAGACGGGCAGAGGTGGCTCCTTACCAGTTTTCTGAGTCGGTGGCATCATCACCAGGAGGATCCTTTCAGTCACCCTAGCTGCCTCTTCGTATAGCGCCTGACCGACCTCTGCGTTATCCGGGTCGGTAATCACCAGGACGTCCTCCTCCCTCCGGATTTGGAGGCAAGTACGGATCACCGAACGTGCGGTTGACAGGATGGCCTCGGAGTCGCCAGGTTCCATATTCCCATCTGGAGTGACCATCGTGGACACCCTAGGCGGGATTCAGTATTGATACTTCACTTGTCTAGGGAAAGCTCTCTGCTGCGATTGGAAATCTCCGCGAAGATGTCAGACACGAACTCCTCTAGTTTGACCCCGTTCTTTTGATCCCCACTGCGACCCCTGATTGACACTGTACCCCCACTAGCCTCCTCGTCTCCGAGAATCAACATGTAAGCCGGACGGCTCTTTCTATGGGTCCTTATCTTCTTGCCAATTGTGTTGTCCGAGTCATCAACGAATACCCTCACTCCCGCCAGCTCAAGGGCCTCTCTGACATGCTCCCCGTATTGCTTGTGCTTCTCAGAGATGGTGATTATCTGGGCTTGGACGGGGGAAATCCAGGTTGGAAGGTTACCTGCCCACTGCTCTAGGAGGAAGGCAACGAACCTCTCATGGGTGGAAAGAGGCGCTCGATGGATTACGAAGACTTCCCCATTCTCATTACCCGTTTCATCCATGTAGGATAGCCCGAACCTCTCTTTGGCCGCAAAGTCGAGCTGTATAGTGGCCAGAGACTCTTCCCTGCCTAGTGCCGTTCTAAACTGGATGTCAATCTTCGGCCCATAGAATGCGGCTTCTCCCACTGCTTCGGTGTAGTCTACTCCCAATCCGTCCATAATCTTCCTCAGATGGTCCTGGGTAGCCTCCCAGTTCTCAGGTTGATCGATGTACTTGTCCTTGTTTTCTGGGTCCCACAGGGACAGACGGAAGTCGTAGTCCTCGAAACCAAATGTTTCGTAGTATTCCTGGGCCATTCGGACATTGCTCCCTACCTCCTCTGCAACTTGATCCAATGTGCAGTAGATGTGGGCATCGTTCATCGATAGCATCCTGACTCTGAGCAGTCCTGCTAGAGTCCCGGATAGCTCGTTCCTGTACACTGTACCATATTCTGCAATCCTAATCGGCAATTCCCTGTACGACCTTTTGCTATTGGTGAAAACCAGATGGTGCATCGGGCAATTCATGGCCTTAAGGTAGTACTCTCCGTCATCCATCTTCATCGGGGGATACATCCCATCGGAGTAGTGAGGGAGGTGGCCGCTGGTCTCGAACAACTCCTTCTTTCCTAGGACGGGAGTGGTCACTCTCACGTACCCATAAGCTTCCTCCGTTTCCACAGCGAACCTCTCAATCTCTGATTTCAGAGTCTCGCCATTTGGAAGCCAGACGGGAAGTCCCTTACCGATCAATTCGTCAATCATATAGAGCTCCATTTCCTTGCCTATCTTCTTGTGGTCTCTTCTTGTAGCCTCTTCGATCTGCCTCTCCCTTAGTTTGAGGCCTTCCTTAGTCGAGAAGCACATGCCGTAGATCCTCACTAGCGATTCACGATTCTTATCTGCTCTCCAGTAAGCCTGACTAGTGCTAGTCAGTTTGAACCATCTCAACAGTGAAGTTAGAGAAACGTGCGGACCCCTGCAAAGATCGACGAAATCGCCTTGCCTATACGCGGAAGAACCAAGATCATGTCCTATCTTGTCATCCATTATTTCTATCTTGAAGGGATTGCTTTCGAACATCTCCCTTAGCGAGTCGTTGTCGTGCTCCTCCCTCTCTATTGGCAAGTTGGCCTTGACTAGCTCCCGCATTCTCTTCTCAATTTCTCGGAGCTCTTCCTCGCCGATTGGATCCATGTGGAAGTCATAGTAGAAGCCGTGATCTATCGGGGGTCCAATAGTCGGCTTGGCTTCCGGATAAAGCTGAGTCACGGCTTGTGCTAGGAGATGCGCGCAACTGTGCCTCAGGATGTATAGCCCCTCTTCGGATTCGCCGAGGATGGGGTCAACCTTGCAGTCCACCTCAATAGGGAAAGACATGTCTCGCTCTTCCCCGTCAACCAGAGCAGCAACTGCTCCGGATTTCCTGCCATGGACATTTTTGATCACTTCGCCCGCACTGATTCCACTTGCGTACTCATGCGGCTCGTCCTCGCCAATGTCTACCGAAATCATCCCCACCGGTGTCCCTCTTCGGCTTCGCCGACGTCCAGCCGATATGAAGGCCTTGGCCGCAAATCAGGGAACAACACTCATTCAATGGTGAATTGTGTGCCCGAAACACCTTCCACCATTCCTGCGATATCGGATAGTGAACCAATTACTGCACGTTCCCCTGTCCTACTGACGAAGTCACACGCCGCCTCCACTTTGGGCCCCATTGATCCCGCTTCAAAATCTTCACCAGACAGTTGCTCAGGAGTCACCCTTTCTATTATCTTGGCTTTGTCGCTACCCCAGTCCTCGTATACCCCATCCGCATCTGTTGCCAGAATCAGGAGCCTTGCCCCCAACTGTCTAGCTAGTAGTGCACTAGCTCGGTCCTTGTCAATGACAACCTCGATCCCCTCTAGGTTACCCTCGGAGTTGTATGCAGTAGGAATTCCGCCACCGCCAGCACAGATTACCACGGCACCCTTCTCCAGAAGCCAGTGGATGGGCCTCAACTCGAAGATTCTGTGAGGCTCCGGAGAGGGGACAACCCTTCTCCAACCATCCCCATCTCTCGCTATTGACCAACCCTTCTCCTTAGCCATCCTCTTGCCCTCTTCCTCTTCGAAAACGAGGCCGATTGGCTTGGTCGGATTCTGAAATGCAGGATCTTCTGGGTCAACTTCTACCATTGTGAGAATTGAAGCTAGGGAAGTCTCCGTAGGCATCATATTACCCAGCTCTTGTTCGATGAAGTACCCGAGCATCCCCTCTGTCTGTGCACCTAGAACATCCAAGGGGTATTCCTCCGCTTCAGTGTATGAGGCGGCTTGTAAAGCCAGAAGCCCAACTTGAGGGCCATTTCCATGGGTTATGACAAGTTGATTTTCCTCAGCAAGCGGTGCCAGAGCCTTACAAGCAGCCCTTACGTTTCTTCTTTGATTCTCAGCCGTCGGCTTCTCCCCCCTCTTCAGAAGGGCGTTACCTCCAAGCGCCACAACGACTCTCATCCAACAGTCGCCGAGCGTGAACCGATAAGAACGCGTTCCCTCTGGGATGGCCATGGTGCGTATTGGACTACTGGCAAATCCCGATGCCGGATTAGGTGGAAGACTGGGTCTCAAAGGTTCAGATGGCCAGGCTGAGTTGGCTCGATCAAAGGGCGCTGAGGATAGATCAGGACCTCGATTAGAATCCATGCTCAGGCATTTTTCAAGTATTCATAGGGGAGAAATAAGTCAACTAGAGTGGATAACCAGCACAGGACGAATGGGTACTGAATGGATTCCTGGGGATTTCCAAATGGGGACCATTTCAGAGGTTCATGAGTCAGCGGGGGGAACCTCGGCTTCCGATACTGCAGATGCTGTAGAGATGCTAATTGCAAGTGAAATCGACCTACTGGTATATTCGGGTGGGGATGGGACCACTAGGGACATCGTAGCTTCTCTTGCCGATTCAGACTCTTCAGAACTTCCAGTAATTGGAGTCCCATCTGGCGTGAAGATGCACTCTGGATGCTTTGCAAGTTCTCCCAAGGCGGCCGCTGAGGTTCTTTCAGCATGGCTTCACGGGGATCTGCTGGTTTCTTCCACCGAGGTCCTAGATCTGGATGAGGATCTATACAGGAATGGGCAATGGGTTGTCAGGCTCTATGCCGAGGCATTTTCGCCAAATTCTCCAAGATGGATGCAGGGCTCTAAGGAGCTGGTACAGACGGAATCAGAGGATGAGATAATCATGGGCCTGGCTGATCACATCGGGGACTCCCTTTTGGATGACAGCCGACTGATTGTCTGGGGTTCTGGAGGTACACTCCGAGAGATAGGAGGAAATCTCGAGTTTGACTTGACCACTCTGGGAATCGATGCCACAATTGGAAACGAGCAAGTAGGGACAGACCTTGATGAATCGGGAATCCTACAGATTCTAGATTCCCATTCAGGACCAATCACTCTACTACTGTCCCCAATGGGGGGGCAGGGATTCCTTATCGGAAGAGGGAATCTACAACTCTCTCCAGACGTTCTTCGTTCGATAGGTTCCGAAAACATCCTTGGAGTGGTGACTCCCGCGAAACTCCTCACGGTCAGGGCACTAAGGATCGAGACAGGGGATGATGAATTGGACCGAGAATTCGCGGAAATGAGGTACATGAAAGTTATTCAGGGGTACAGAACAACTAGAATCCTACCCGTTTCCGTGGACTAGATTTCCATTCCCGAAGCAGCCATTAGAAGTCCTAGGAAGGGCGGGCTCGGCCTATCTGGCCTAGACTTGAACTCCGGATGGTACTGCGTTCCGATGAAGTATGGATGCCCCTCAAGCTCCATAATCTCACACCTCTCCCCCGTCTCGTCCTTGCCCACGAAAACCAGTCCAGCATCCTCAATCTTCCCTATTAGCTCTGGATTAACTTCGTACCTGTGCCTGTGTCTCTCGTCCACATGACCTACATCTCCGTACAAGCGCTTTATCTTGCAGTCATCCACTAGGAAGGGTGTCGGTTTAGTCCCAAGCCTCATCGTTCCGCCCATGTGGGTCTTGGATATTTCCGGCATGAAGATCACAGCTGCCTGAGAGGGCTCCTCTTCAAACTCAGTAGAATTCGCCCCGTCTATTCCCAGAACGTTTCTGCAGAACTCTATCGTAGCTACTTGCAGACCAAGACAAACTCCCAGGTATGGAACTTTATTCTCCCTCGCATACTCTGCAGCCTTTATCTTGCCCTCGATTCCTCTGATTCCGAATCCACCCGGTACTAGAATGCCGTCCGCTGCCCGGAGTAGGTTCCAAGCCTCTTCATGCGATTCATCATCGGTCTTTTTGGCTTCGTCGTCGAGAACCGAAGACTCAATCCAATCGATTACTAACTTCCTGTCAACCTTGAATGATGCATGTTGAAGCGCCTTGATTACGCTAAGATATGCATCAGAGAGGTCGGTGTACTTCCCGGCGACAGCAATGTGAACTTCTTCGGCTTCTTCTAGTGAATCTACGTGATCGGCCATCTCTTTCCAATCTTCCAGTAATTTCCTATTCTCGGGTATTTCGAACCCGAATCTTTCTGCAAGCATCCTTGTCACTCCTTGTGACTCTAGCATTATCGGGACCTGGTAGATGTTTGAGCTATCGTGCGCAGACACGACCGCTTCAGGGGGGACGTGGCAGAATGCAGAAATCTTCTGCCGTGTTTCATCAATCAAGGCGCTCTTTGATCTGCAGACAAGCATATGTGGATTAATCCCAAGCCCCCTGAGATCCTTCACTGTGTGTTGAGTAGGTTTGGTCTTCTGTTCCCCCACTGGTCCCATTACCGGAATCAGACTCACGTGGACGAAGCATACGTTTTCTTGGCCAACTCTGAACTGGAACTGCCTCAGTGCTTCAACGAAAGGTGCGCTTTCTATGTCCCCTACGGTTCCACCCAGCTCAATCACACATGCATCTGGCTCCTTCCCATTCCCATCACTGGGGATGTGAGCCACCCTTTCGATCCAATCCTGAATTTCATTTGTCACGTGTGGGATTACCTGAACGGTCTTTCCGAGATAGTCCCCCCTGCGCTCCTTCTGAATGACGCTCTCATACACCTTGCCAGTGGTGATATTGTTCTCCTTTGTAAGACAAACATCCAGGAAACGCTCATAGTTCCCAAGATCCAGATCGACTTCTCCACCATCATCCAGAACGAAAACCTCCCCGTGTTCGAAGGGAGACATAGTTCCAGCATCCGTATTCAGATATGGATCAATCTTGACCGCAGTTACTCTCAGTCCCGCGCTTTTCAGAAGAACTCCGATACTGCTTGCTGTCACTCCTTTCCCCAATCCGGAGAGCACTCCACCCGTTACAACGACATACTTCATGTTATCAACGGGGTCAGAATCAGTCGTCCATCCCCTATCAACATTGGCCAAAAATACCCTGTTTGCACTTTCTTTAATTTCAAGTAGCGTCAGAATTACGGTTGCCCATGTCGAACACCCTCGGGGACAAGGTACTAGTTACCGGAGCACTGGGACAGATTGGTACAGATTTGGTCGAGGCACTCCGTGAGAAGCATGGCAGGGACTCTGTAATCGCCTCGGATATTAGGGGACCAGAAGGGAAGAACTCGCCTCAAGGAGGTCGTTTTGTGACTCTAGATGTTCTCGATACTGATCGGATTTCCAGAGTTTGTCAGGATGAGGGGGTAGGGACGATATATCACCTAGCAGCTCTCCTGTCAGCAGTCGGTGAGCGAGATCCAGACTTATGTCGAAGAATAAATATCGGCGGAACGATTTCAGTTCTAGAGGTAGCAAAACAGCTCAATCTCAGGGTCTACTCCCCATCATCAATAGCTGTTTTCGGACCCGATTCGCCAAAGCACGCTACTCAGAATGCTGCGCTCAATCCAACAACCGTCTACGGTGAGACTAAGGTCACCGGTGAGGGACTCGCTCGTGAATACCACGATCGATTCGGAGTCGATACCAGGGGGATTCGTTATCCCGGACTAATTTCTTACAAGGCTCCAGCAGGAGGTGGAACCACGGACTATGCCGTAGAAATCTTCCACGCTGCAATTGCGGATGGCCACTACAAGTGCTTCGTCAGGCCCGATACCCGTCTCCCAATGCTATACATGGATGATGCAATTAATGCTACACTGGCTCTGATGAGTTCTGAGTCTGGATCTCTGGGAGAATCTAGACCCGGTTACAATATCCCTTGCCTTTCATTTTCGGCGCAAGAGTTGGCAGATGCCATATCTGAGAGAATCGAGGGTTTCACTTGCGACTTTGTACCAGATGTTAGGCAGGAATATGCGGACTCTTGGCCAGATTCGATAGATGGAACAGTTGCAGAGGAAGAGTGGAATTGGGCCCCAGAATTCGACCTAAGCACGTTAGTAGATGAAATGCTGAGAGGAATCTCAGGCTCTTAATCCTCTGATTCCGCTTCCCAATCTGGTGTACTTGGATCAGTCCTGGCCCATAGGACATCATCAATCCTGAGAACCCCAATAGCAGCTTCGGTTGCCCCCGAGAGGGCATGATCCACTACGAATTCAGGATCCAAGATTCCCAGTTCACCCATGTCACTGTTTTTGCCACTCTTGAGGTCGAAACCAATCCACGCTCCTGACTTCTTTTGATCCGCAGAAAGCGAGAGGATAACCTCCACTGGATCCCTTCCTGCATTCTCGGCCAGAATCCTAGGAATCGCTTCTAGTGCCGATGCATATGCATCTATAGCAAGTTGCTCCCGACCGGACTGAGTTTGGGAGAAAGCTCTCAGGTGCCTAGCAAGGTGGGATTGAATCGCCCCACCACCAGGAAGTACCCCAGGTTTGCTGTTTAGTCGGTGGGCAACTCCAATTGCATCATCAAAGATTCTAATCGCCTCCTCTCTTGCAGCAGGAGTAGAACCTCTTACTGCAAGTGTCATCCCCAATCCATCACCTTCTATCAGGGTGTGCTTAACATCTGCAATTGTCTCTTCGAACCTCTTAGAGAATTTGCCAAGATCTCCGTCATCCAATGACTTCGCATTCCTGACTGGATTGGCCCCAGTAATTCTGGACAATAGGTCCATGTCATCCCTCTCAAATCTGCGGTATGCAACTATTCCTGCATCTGTTAGATGAGAGATTGCATCATCAGGAATCCCATCCCTGACAACCAACAGGTCGACTCCAAGAGAGGAAAGGTGCTGAATCTCCCTCTTCATATTCTCCCTGGATCTTTCTTGGAACTCCTGTAGGATTCCGAGGCTGCTTACCTCGATAGATGCATTAGTCTCTAATTTGGGTTGTTCAAGTCCACCGTCAATGATTGCTACAACTCCTCCCTTGGAGTTTGCCGGACTCGCAATATCAACTCTCGATTTCAGCAGCATCAAACCATTCTCCAAGCTGGTATCCATTATGCTCCCTTCCCTGATCTGCAGCCTCTTCACCATCATCCTCTCGAGGTCATCTCCGCCTTCTATGCCTTCAAGCTCCCTTGCTGCATCGACAGCCAGATCCGCCATTAGTCCGCATATCGAAGAATCTCCCTTTCCCTGAAGAGAAGTTTCCACAACTTGGGATTTCTGCTTCTCACTGGATTCTTTGGAAACCCTTCCAATCTCAACGATCGCCTCCTCAAGGGCTATTGAGTATCCATTGACTATTATTGATGGGTGAACCCCCATCCTGACTAGCTCTAGAGCATTCTGCAACATCTCTGAAACTAGTAGAACAGTAGTTGTCGTCCCATCTCGTGCTGCCCTGTCTTGAGACGATGAGGCATCGATAAGGAGTCTAGCTGTGGGGTGTTCAACGTTCGCCTTCTCTAGGACAGTCACGCCATCGTTTGTTACCAGAGCAGAACCATCACCGTCTACCAGCATCTTGTCCAACCCCTTCGGGCCCAGCGTTGAGCGAATCGCTCCCGCGAGAGAAGAGGCGGCCCTGACGTTGTTTACCAAAGCCGTCCTTCCGTGAATCCTGTCCGTGTCTTCAAGAGCGACATCGTGATCAGACTCCACCATTGTGTCATGTCCACTAAAGCCTCTGTTTTCAATACGCTCATAATAATTAGAACACAATTTCCCAAGGATAATCCGTTTCATTCAAATACCACCCATCTCTCGCACTATACAACTAGTGGTTGATTAGTGATATTATGGCTGGAGATAATTGGGACGATTTCGACGAGGAAGCCATGGAGGAGATGACTAAGATGTTCGAGCAAATGGGCATGCCCATCGACATCGAGACTCTGAAATCAATGATCAAGCAAGTAAGAAGCCAGTTCGAGCAAATGGGCCTAGATCCAGAGAAGGTGTCAATGAGTGAAGTGAAACTAGGACTAAACTCGGATCCGGAGGAATTCATGAAGAACTTCGAATCAATGCTAAGCGGCCCTCAAGGCCTAGGAGATTTCCTCAAGAAAATGGGAGTAGACATTCATATCAAGCCGTCTGTATCGGAGATACGAGTAGATTTGGATGAAAGTCAGCAACACTCTGATGACGACTCAATCCCTGAGGAAGATGTCTACATTAGTGGTAATCAGATGTTCGTGACCATCGATGTTTCGAGATTCGACGATATTAGTTCGAACAACCTCGAGCTGAGTCTAACTGGAGGGGGAGAAGTCCTCCAGATGCTCAGGATGAATCAGATTAGGCCATTCAGAACTTTCGTCCTCCCTCATGCGTCAAAGGGGGATATCCAATGGGAGATTAACAATGGAATCCTCGACATCACATTCGAACTGAAGTAGTTTGGAACAAACAGGAGAAATAGAAATGGGATCTGCAGTAATTGGAATTGACCTAGGAACGACAAACAGTTGTGTGGCAACAATAGAGGCCGGGAAGGCAGTAGTCATCCCCAACTCGGAGGGTTCCAGGACTACTCCAAGCGTTGTTGCTTTCACTAAAGACGGGGAGCGTCTTGTAGGAGTCACAGCAAAGAGACAGGCAGTCACGAACTCCGAGAGGACGATAATTTCTGTCAAGAGAGAAATGGGTACGGATTGGACTAAGGACATAGATGGGGACATCTATTCACCTCAGGAGATTTCAGCCTTCGTTCTTCAGAAGCTAAAGGCCGATGCCGAGGAGTATCTAGGGACAGAAGTCAAGCAAGCAGTAGTAACTTGTCCCGCTTACTTCTCCGACTCCCAGAGGAAGGCTACCAAGGATGCAGGCAGGATAGCCGGACTAGAGGTTCTTAGAATAATCAACGAACCAACGGCAGCTGCTCTGGCCTACGGCGTCGATAAAGAGGAAGATCAGACCGTCCTAGTGTATGACTTGGGAGGGGGAACCTTTGACGTCTCTATTCTGGAGATTTACCAAGTAGATGGCCAACCGCAAATCGAGGTTAAAGCAACCAGCGGAGACAATAGGCTAGGTGGCGATGATTTCGATGAGGTGGTGATGGACTGGATAGTCTCCGAGTTCAAGAAGGCAACTGGAATAGACCTCGAGAAAGACCTACAGGCAATGAGCAGGATTCGAGAGGCAGCAGAGAAGGCAAAGATAGAACTCTCCGGAACGCCTTCGACCCAAATCAATCTCCCGTTCATCACAATGAGGGATGGCCAACCCGAGCACCTGGACATGTCTATCTCTCGTTCTAAATTTGAGAAACTCACTTCTTCATTAGTTGAGAGGACCATGTCCCCAACTCGTCAGGCAATGAAGGACGCCGGATTAAAGAAAGGAGATGTTGACAAGGTCTTGCTTGTTGGTGGATCGACCAGAGTTCCAGCGGTTCAGCAGGCCATAGAAAAGGAGGCCGGCAAGGCCCCTTTCAAGGGCATCAATCCCGATGAGGCGGTCGCCATGGGCGCTGCGCTCCAGGCTGGAATTATCGTCGGCGATGAGGGGGTGACCGATGTTCTGCTACTCGATGTAACACCTCTAACCCTGGGAATCGAGACACTAGGAGGGGTCACGACAACCATGATTGAGAGAAATACGACCATCCCCTCAAGGAGGTCTGAGACATTCTCTACAGCTGCTGACAATCAGCCCGCTGTCGAGATTCACGTGTTGCAAGGTGAACGAGAATTCGCAAAGGATAACATCACTCTGGGACGATTCCATCTGATGGGAATCCCTGCTGCACCACGAGGAATTCCTCAGATTGAGGTGACCTTCGACATCGATGCTAATGGGATAGTAAACGTCTCCGCAAAGGATCTTGGAACCGGAACAGAGCAATCAATCAAGATTGAGAGCCAGACTTCTCTGTCAGAGGACGAGATAAAGCAGAAGATTGAGGATGCAGAGAAGTTTGCAGATGAGGACAAGAGAAGAAAGGCGAAGGTAGAGATGCGGAACTCAGCTGACAGCATTGTATACCAGACTAGGAAGATGATTGAAGAAAACGAGGAGAAGCTCTCCGACGAAGATACCAAACCAGTTCTCGAGAAGCTCGACGAACTAGAGTCCCTGATTGTGAAGGATGAGGTCCCAGTGCCCTTGGAAGAAATTGACGAGGCCGCTATACAGACAAAGATGAGCGAGCTGGAACAGTCCATGCACGCAATATCAACCAAGCTCTACGAAGCAGCAGCTGCAGAAATGGCAGCCGAGGAAAACGAAGGCGCTGATAATGCCGACGTCGTTGACGCAGACTTCGAAGTAGTCGACTCCGAAGAAGAGGATCAAGACTGATTACTCTTCGCATATCAGCCTATGAAGGGTCCTCACGTGGACTCCTGAAGTACCGTACTGGAAGAGTGGATTAGCACCTTCTGAACGAGCCTTGGAACCTGGTCCCCATGCCGTTCCAGCTATGTCGAGATGCACCCATGGAATCTTCTCTTCACCCTCATCGAAGCCTCTGTGTGGGACGAAGAACTCTAGGAACGAAGCAGCGGTGTTAGAAGAACCGGCCCGCCCCCCAATCGATCCGTTCCTGATGTCAGCAAAGGCTGAATCAGTCATGTATTTGCGGAATTGTGCATTCAGAGGCATCCTCCAAACCGACTCACCGCTCCTGCCAGCAGCAGACTTGACCCTCTTGGCAATCTCCTCCTCATTTGCCCACATTCCAGAAATCTGGTTCCCTAGGGCGGTTACCACAGCTCCAGTTAGAGTTGCTAGGTCTACTATGTACTCCGGATCAAACTCCCCGGCTTTCCAGAGGCCATCAGACAGTACGTTCCTGCCCTCTGCATCTGTGCTGAAGACCTCGATTGTCTTGCCTGAGTATGTTTTGAAAACGTCCCCTGGCCGATAAGCACCAGAACCAGGCATGTTCTCAGCTAGGCAGGCAATCCCATTGACCCGCCTAGTGAAACCAGTGGAATGGAGTGCATCCATCAATCCGAATACAGTCGCAGCTCCGCACATATCGTACTTCATATCCCACATGCCACCCGTCGGTTTGATCGAGATCCCCCCTGTGTCGAAGGTAATCCCCTTCCCTACAATGCAGGGCCTCCGTTCACCCTCATCAGAATCAGGGTTCAATGTGAAGAGGACCATGCAAGGCTTTCTCTCACTGCCCTTTCCTACATTGATGAGTCCTCCCATGCCCAGCTCCTGCAATTTCTCCCAATCGTAAACCTCGACTTTTACGTTGGACTTTCCTTTGGACCATTCCAGTGCTCTTCTGGCATATTCCATTGGATAGAGAACGTTGGCGGGTTCATTTCCAAGATCCCTTGCCAAGTGAACTCCTCGGACTACAGAGCGAGTTGTCACCAGCCCCTCGGAGAGACCTTTCTGATGCCTTCCACTGGCTTGGAAATCGACTCTCCAAGAATCCCCTATGTGGTCTTCTGGTATTTCTTGGTGTTCAAGGAACTCGTAGTCACGCAGCATCATCCCTTCTGCAAAGTCGATCATACGTTTTGTAGACCACCCGGAAGTGAACCTGACCGTTACATCCAACCCTTTCTTTTTTGACATCGACGCAATGAGCCTCGCTCCGGTATTCCTTGATATCTTGTGACCTAGCGTTTCCTTATTCCCCATGCCAACTAGGATGATGTTGCAACCAGGCGTCCATAGAGTCATCCTCTTGCCCTTTTTTCCATCAAATCCACCTGTGGAAAGAGCCTCCCGAACGATGACTCTCTGACTCCTGCTAAGCCCGCTTAGGGAGTTGTTTGGCGCTCTGTCACTTTCTTCGAAAAGGGGCAGAACCAATTGCGACCCTAATTCTGTAAATTCACTATTACTAATTTCCATAAATAGTCCCAACTGTCCGATTAGCCTCCAGTTTACAAACAATTCCTCATGAGAATTACCATTTCAGAAGAAAATAACAATTATTCACTATTATTCTGTTCTTTTCCTAAATGCCGCAATAAAGACGCAAACTATGCTGAGGAATACGGAGGGGGAAGACAGAGCTCTATCCGCACTACTGTCAAACTCAACTATTGAATTGTTAACCGGCTCTGTCACCCATGTCGACGCATCAATTACTCTTTTTTGGTAGAATAGGAAGAACTGACCCCCATCGCTGGAAATGGGGGCATCTCCGAAATCTAGGGTGGCATGGGTGCTATTTGTGGAATTCACTCCAAAACCACATCCCGGTGCGGAGAAGTTGAATCCTGCTATCTCGTTCCCGCATGGAGAATTCGGAGAATCAGACCCACTTGGTAACCATTCCTCGCCTTCTTCGGTGACGAAGGTTAGTGTTGCATTTGTTGTACTGGCTCGTCCTAGGTTTGATACGTTGACATGCACTTCTCCACTGTCCACTACGAGGGAATCAACAACAAGGCGAGCTCTCCAATACCAGACATTCGATATCAGGTACCTCATTACGTCTAACTCTTCTCCAAGTCTATCTGACAATTGTTCAACGGTTCCCAGCAACCACTGTTCGTCATCCGTCTCAAAGGTGAATGTAGGGAAACCCATTACTCCGTATCCATAGTCACGACTAGTTCCACAATTGGGATAGAGTCCTTGGTTTGCGTTTCTAATGGGGATTTCTGATATGTTTCCATTTACTTCGTCTCGAATGTGATGGAATAACTCCCAGTCAGATGGCTGTTCAGGCCATTTTCCCCACGGATAAAGCATTATCCAAACTCCCGTATGCATAGTTACGTAGAGGTCCGCATCGGGGACTTCTTCATTCATGTAAATTGAATTAGCTAGAGTTTCAGATTCACTGAATGCACTGCTTCCCGGCTGAGTAGTCGGGCAGGTATTCCAGTAATGATCATAGTTTCTATTCAAATCGACTTGATTGATATTCCATCTAGTGTCTATGTCGTTTCCATCGGCATTTAGCATAATCAGGATATGCAGTTCAGTTGTCTTCAGGACATCAATGACTTCCTGCTCTTCCTGAACCCACCCCTCGATATAGAACTCAGCAGTTAGAAAAGCAAGTTCAGTTCCTAGATGCTCGTTTCCGTGGTGTCCACCGTCGATGTACACTACGTCTTTCTCTGTGCCATCGGGTTTAGCCTCAACACTCCAGTCAGAGATCCGCAAGACCCACAAGCTCCTTCCTAGCTCCGTCTGACCAGCTACCACTAGATCCACAATTTCCGGATAATCGTCCGCCCATTCGTTAACATCCAGGGTTAGCGTGGCATATGAGTGGTACCAATGCTCCTGGACAATGTCCGGCTGACCCACTTGTGCAGTAGCAAACGGAGAACCCGAAGCAATCGCCATTGAAGCAAGTACTAAGACAGTTGCCAAGCGGCGCATAGCGCCGCTATGGCGTCATAAGATACAATTATTCTCCTTTATTGTTTGAAGGTTTAGCGATATGACATGACACGATCTTCGTGGCAACCAATGCTGCACTGTACTGGGTCAGGTCTCCTTCCTTGCCAGGAACAATCTCGTTAACATCGGCACCTACTACGTCGCATCCACTTGATGAGAAAAGACTCTCGATCACTTCAACTGCACCCCAATGGCTCAAACCACCAGGAACCGGAGTACCTGTGGATGGAACTAATGAACCATCCAAACCATCCACATCGAAGGTGAGCCAAACAGGACCTTCTATTTCCGAAAGACTGCCAATCATCCTATCCCACTCAGTACTTTCGCCGGAAACGGTCAGTAGATCCCTTGCAAACCACGTCTCGATTCTCTCTTCGCTTCTGATCAGGGCTTCCTCCTCCTGACTGAAGGCTCTGACGCCGATTTGAACCACTCTACCCACTCCTAAATCAAGAGCCCTGCGAATCACTGTTCCGTGAGAAAACCTCTCTCCGTTCAACTCGTCTCTTAGATCAGCATGAGCATCAATCTGCACAATTGTAAGATCTGAGATATCAGAAATCAAATGATGCCCAGTAAGGTTTTCCAGTATAGGGAGGAGGATGCCATGCTCCCCTCCAAGAACTAGGGGAAATTGGCCACCCTTTATCCATGGTTTGACGTAGTCCCCAATCGAATCCAACTGCTCTCTGAGACTATTGGCCTCCGATGACCATGGCTCCGCAGTATGAATCTCAGCCCCGCACGGGAGCTCTTCAGGAAGAATTGGGTCGTGCAACTCAACCTGGTAGCTTGCTTTGATGCATGATTCCGGACCAAATTGAGTTCCTTCACCATAGCTAGAAGTCATTTCAAGCGGAACTTGGAGGAGAACAATGTCCCATGGGCCAGAATCAGACTCCTTGAGGCCCAGGAAAGTTGACGCTTCAGAATCCTCCATGCCCATTCCAGCAGCGGGTCTAGATTAACCACTTCGGGTCATCTGGACATAAGAATTGGAACAATTAGCAAGATGTTTGATATAACCGCGCTCTCTATCGTGACATGGTGGGAAGATGGGACTGACGCTTGCGCAATTGACTCACGCAATCAAGAGCAAGGTCGATACCAGCATGGAGACCCATGTCGCCGAATCAATCGCAGAGCATGCTTTGGGGTTCTTCGGGTTCTCCAACAGGATAATCGATAATGCTCTGGAGCCAACTGACAGGAACATGTTCTACCAATTGCAAGATTACGACCTGCTTACAACTGAGTCGGAAGAGACCACCCTTTGGGATGGCAGAGAATGGAGGATTCACTATTGGAAATTCAAACCCAATGCAGAGAATTTCGCAAATTTGGCTGCACAAAATGAGGACAAGGGCGATGAAGATCCATATTCCCTCATCTATGACGGAATGCCCGCAGGACTCTGGAGGGAGAGGTCAGGAGTCGATGACGACTACGAAGAGCCGTTGTTCTAGTAATCCGAATCAGCATATCGGGAATTGTTTGAAATGCCACCATGTGAGGAGGCTTCCATGAATAGAGCATTAGCGGTATTAGTTTCTCTATCTATGTTAGCACTGTCCCTCCCATCTTCTATTGCGATGGCCCAAGAGGATCAGGCAACAAGTTGTGAGATTCTTGTCGATTGGGATCAGCAATGGCAGTGGTCCGATGAGGGGGTGTCAGAGACCTCCTTGATTCACAGATACAGGGTGGTTTTTGATCCACAATTCTCCAATGGGTCATCTCCGACAAATGTTAACGCGACAGTGGATCATTTCAGAGGAGGTTCTGAAGTTTCCACAGCAAACTCGTCAATATTTGTCGCAGGCGGTGAGATCGACATCATACTGGACGAAGAACCCCAATTTGGCGATTCTATCTCAATTTCCTTGCAGTCAACCGAGTCTTCTTGCAGTAGAACTCTAAATATCACCAATTGGAACCAGCCTATTTCCGATCACGAGGTCACTAGAGAGACTAATTGGTCGATGTCTGGAACGAACGAAGATGAACAAGGAATTACCTTTGACGGACGAGGCTGGCAAAAGAGGACTGGCAGCATCTTGGAGTCTAACGAACTTGGAAATGGGACTCTTTCACTAGATATGTCAAATGGCACCCAAGGTGCCATTGTTGACCTCGAATTGGATAGGATTTGGCTTAATGAGACATACGACGGGACAGATCTGATGAGTCAGAATTTCGAGATGATTGGTTCGGGAGATCTTTCGATAGCTACGGAGGCTGGAGTCGGGGGTGCGATAATCAACGCCGAAGTCAATGATGCATTCGTTCTGCGCTCATTCCAAGATGGCGAGGTCACTGAGAGGATGAGGTTCGAGGGCGATGGTTGGATTTCTATGAATGGCGGGGATAACGATAGTTCTGAGGGAGTCTACGGGGAGGTCTTCCTACTGTACTTCGAGACATGGGACGAAGATGGCTTCCGTAGATTGCAGGACCTCCAGGTCGAGGCGAATGCATCAGCCAGAATATCCGCAGTGGGGGAATTCTTCTCTTTCGAACTCGATGAACTAATTTTACGAGAGAAGTGGGAAGAAGGTGTTAGGACAGATCAGTACTCCAGGGTATATGGAAGCGGCGAATTCGATTTCATTGCTTCCGAGGAGTCGCCATATATCGAAGTCAACGGGACCATTCCATTGATACAGATACAATCCGAGGGTGGAGAAACCGTTTCCGACACAATAATCGTCGATGGAACCTATGATGGAGATGCAGAGGGAACATTCGGATTTGTCCGACAGATCGTCGAATCAGAAGTCTACGAGAATGGAATAGGATCCCCATATGAGGCGGACAAAATTAGGAATGAGTTCTGGTTCAACGTTTCTGCCACTCCTTTCGGGCCTATTGATCAAGAATGGGGGGCAGAGCACAACCTAACTTACGAGTACGTCGTCCCACAGGAGGACTGGCTAAATCGTACTATTCGATATACATACGTGGAAGACAATGGATCAGTTGAGGATGAATTCCCAGAAAACTCTCCAATTATTCAGAATCCAGAAGCCCCCGAAGCGAGCGAGATCTTCTCCAATCACATTTCAAGGGAGACTGGAGTCTGTCCACAGATTCTAATCACAGGAGACAATTTCCCATTGATTGGAAATTCTGCAATGGTCTTAGACGTCAACGTAATTGGAACTAGAATGGACTCCATAGACGGCCACGAAGTAACAGTGGCAGAATGGGAAGGGTCGTTCGGAGGGGAGAGCTCAGCAAATGGCAGCGTCATCAACGAGGGGCCACTTTCAGGACTTCTGAACGAAGTTAGTAGAACCGTTACCATAGAACTCATGGAAGACTCGGAAGTCTCATTCATCGAGAACCAGAGAATGGATCGTATCCTCTCACCGTCGATAGTAACGTTCGATGAAAACACACCCCCATCCCTCTCTGAAGGCCAAGGCCCTTCGGTTAGATTTCGTGAGACATCCCTATCCACAGAGGGCGGAGTTGCTCACCTAGAGGTTCTGGTAAACGATGTAGACACGGATATCAAGTCCGTCAGTATCGACCTTTCCTCACTTGGCCTTGGAATTGTAGGGCTCTCGGACTCCGGCCTACTGGGTGACTTGGTAATTCACGACGACATATGGACTGCTAGAATTGTCCACAACGACCTACAGAACGGAGATTTGCAAGCCTCAGTAATAATGCAGGACTATTGGACCTCAGTGCAGCAGAACACCAGTATTCAGGTGGCAAACTCACCTCCAAGGATGTTGTATGTTGATTTCTCCCCAGAAACCGCATTCAGAGGGGAAAAAATAGCAGTATCACTAGGGGCTTACGATGGTCATGAAATCAAGTCAGTATCAGTTAACCTGCAGTCCATGGGGGGTCCCTTGACCCCATTGATCGACTCTGGAAAGACACAATGGGAGTGGGAAGTTGCAGGGGAACAAAGAACTGAAACAATCCATACTTGGTCTGGGGCCTTTGAAGTCCCGCCCAGTATGTCTCCAGGGAGGCAGAACATACCGATCCTGCTAGAAGATCAAGATGGAGCATCTATTTCGACCACTCTCATTGGGGGAATTTCTTCCAGCACCTTTTCTCGTCAGGCTGAGACGGTTCTTATCGGAAACCAACCCCCTTCTCTATCTAATCTGACATTCCTCAAGGATGGTTCTCCAGTAGAACATGTGACGTCATTGATTTCAGGAGGTCAATTGAATTACACAATGGAAATTGAAATTAATGACTTTGACGGGATCTCTTCGGTCCAAGCAAAAATTGGCAGATTGGCGCCAATAGGGCAATCTGAAGCATGGCTTCTGATGTCCGACGACGGGTCTGGGCCAGACAGGGTGGCAAAAGACGGAATCTTCTCTCTTTCATTCTCTGCTAGGTCCTCATTGAGTGAGGGGGAGATAAGTCTGATGATCCGAGCAACCGACGTTTTCCTCTCGACTACTTCAGAGGCTGACCAGTTTCATAACGTCTCCATCCTAAAATCTAATTCCGGAGAAACCGGCTCATCATGGGTTTCTGACCACTCAACTGAGATAATTCTGAGCTCTATTGTTTCCTTACTGGCAATTGGAATGGCCGTATTCGCTCACATTATCAGGAACACTGAATTCGAATAGTAATGGTGCGAGTGCCGGGATTTGAACCCGGGTTCCCACGTTGGCAACGTGGGGTGATAACCGCTACACTACACTCGCTCAGAGTTTTGCAAACAAGATTGGCTTTTCTAAGCGTCGGTACTCTTCTCTAAAGCTCTGAGACAAGTTTTCGAACTGCTTCCCTTGTATTTCTGTACACTTCTATCCCCTTCCCATGAGGATCTTCCAAGCCCCAGTCTTCGTCAATTGGCAGGGATGGACAACTAACGCCGCAACCCATGCTGATTATCCTATCAAAATCATCTGGATTTACGGTATCTACAGATTTGGCATAAAGTCCACCTGTATCAATTCCAATCTCCCCGAGAACTATTGTTGCGTTCTCGGCAATCTCCCCCGAATCCGGGGGATTGGTCCCCGCGGAGGAAGCCCGATTACCAAGGTCATTCGCAATCGCCTCAGCCATTTGGCTCCTGCAGGTATTCCCTACGCATACGAATAGGACGTTCACGTAACTTACCTCTGATGGGGGTTATTAATCAACCTAATATAGAAAATTATGAAGAATTCTCTCAGAATAGGTTTCTATAATCGCCCATGAAACGGAGAAACATGAGCGACTCTCCTGTATCGCACCATCGTTCTGGAACACCTCCTGAGGCACCTAATTCGCAGGCCTCAAACGAGCAAAGGGCCCAGATGGAGCAGGCATATCAGCAGATGCAGAGAAAGATGAGAATTAGCAAGATGGATGAGCAGATTAAGCACAAGATCATGGTTCTTTCAGGAAAAGGTGGAGTTGGCAAATCAACAGTTGCAACCGGTTTGGCCCTGTCCTTGGCCCGCCAGGGAAAACGCGTCGGCCTGATGGATATCGACATCACGGGCCCAAATGTTCCAAAAATGCTCGGACTAGAAGAATCCGACCTAAATGTCGAGGAGGGGCAGATCCACCCTGTCGATGGCCCAAGTGGACTGAAGGTTATCTCCATGGCATTCCTTCTGGAGGATCCCGACAAGCCAGTAATTTGGCGCGGACCAATCAAACTAGGTGCAATTCAACAATTCATAGGAGACGTAGCATGGGGCGAGTTGGATGCCCTGATTGTAGACTTCCCGCCCGGAACAAGTGACGAGCCACTTACTGTTAGCCAGAGCCTTCCAGGAATAGATGGCGTAGTAATTGTTACCACTCCCCAAGAAGTCGCCCTACTCGACAGCCGAAAATCGATCAACTTCGCCAAAACGATCTCTGTCCCCGTCCTAGGGGTAGTTGAGAATATGAGTGGATACACTTTGAGGGGGGCATCTTCGCCAGGATCCAGGATTTCTGTAATGGGGCCCGGGGGGGTTCCACTAGAGTGTGATTCTGATGATGAAGGCAATTGGGAAGTCACCCTCGACGTTTTCAAGTCGGGCGGCGGGGAAGAAGCTTCGAAAGAACTTGGGGTGCCTTTCCTCGGGGCTCTACCATTCGACCCTGGAATCGTAAGGGGTGGTGACGATGGAGTACACCGAATTATCGCCGACCCAGATGGGGAAACTGCGAGAGCCTTCGAAGTAATCGTGGACAATGTCCTCGATCAACTCGACAAGGGGTCTCAGCGTACCTTAAGGATAATCTGAACTGAAATCCTTGCGTTGGCTTGATGACATAGCCGCATTCCCACAAGGTCGTAATGGTTGCAGAAACAGGCATCTACATCACTTGGGTGACCGGTGCTATCATAATCAGCATAGCAATGATTCCAATCTTCAAACCTCCATATGCCAGAATGAGTGCAGACGGTTTCATCGACATGTTCAGGCGTTACTGGGCCCATATGATAGTGGTATTCTCGGTGTATCTGTGGAAGGATCTACTAGATGGCCTAGATAGGGTGCTGATGGCCAACACACAACTAGACATGACCTTCTTGGTCTATGCAATTGAAGGTGAGACAGTACTTTGGGTCCAAGAGGGACTCAGGAGTGAGTTTCTAGATGTCTTCATGACTCATTTCTATGTCATGGGTTTCATGATTACGACCTTCTCTTCATTCATTTATCCAATATACTTTGATGACAGGTACATGGCTGACAGAGTCTCCCTCTCGATGTTCTGGGTATACATACTTGCAATTCCATTCTACTTGTTTCTCAATGTCAAGGTGACTGGAAACTACGTTGAGGGCATGGAAACGATTGCATATGACTTAACTCCAGAGATCCATAACTGGTTCAATCGAATCGATCCGTTCACAAATGGAATGCCAAGTCTGCATATAGGCCTGCCATTTGCAATTTGGCTCTCCATGCACAAGTGGGACGAAGATGGTAGGTGGGAGAGGTTCAGAACTTACCTAGTCCTTTTCATCGCACTGACCTCCGTGGCAATCGTGTACTTGGGGATTCACTGGTTCGTGGACATCATAGGCGGGATGGCAATCGGAATATTGGCAGTGAACCTCACCTCCGTTACGCATGAACCAATATGGAGAGTAGCAGATGAGAGACTTTTCACAAGGCGCCTTGCTAGGACACTGGACGATCCAAGTGGTTCGATAAAGAGGACTCTCAGATCCCTCCTCAATATCTTGGAACCAGTAAAGGAGCCCGGCAGGAAACAGACAGGTTCAATCATCCTTGCACTTTTTGTTGTCACAGGATCAGTTTTACTATGGGATGTAACTCACCAGAAGATATCAATCGAAGAGGCAGATTCGCCAACTTCAGCTTCAGGTTCTGATGAGTGGCTTGTTTGGATAGAGGAGGCCGAAGAAGTTTCCATTATTGCCGGAAATATTACCTCTGAGATGAATAGAACAGTCGGGGGGCAACCTTGGGAAAATGTACCAAGAGTCGTCTCATCAGGCAGCGGGTTTGTGATTTTCGACAATCACAGAGTCGACTACTTTGAACACAATCAAAGTTCGGAAGAACTCCAACCCATTTTCCAGCAGATTTTTGAAGAGTCAATCGTCGATATAGACATTTCAACCGCCTCAAGCGGAGAGAGCCACATCGTCATTCTCTCGAATAATAGTATGCGAATCGTAGATTCGTCCGACCAGTCAATCCGCATACTTTCGTTAGAAACTAACTCATCTGTCATAGCAACCTCTGGATCATTGGTCGCAATCTCCGAATCATCGGTTGACGGCCCACTGGTCAACATCACATCCATTGACTCAGAACTGACAATCTCAATCCTTCTAGACCCAAGATCTTCTGATAGAATCGAGAACTCGATAAAGAACTCTGGAACATCACTGGATTTCACCAATTCTTCTACCGTTCATCTCGTCATGGACTCAAATTGGCTTGTAGCCACAGTCGACGTAGGGCCACTCAACAGAACAATCCTTGTCGATACCCTTTCACTGAATCAAACTCTCATCTCAAATCCACATTGGGACTCCTCTTCGCCTAGCATAGGGGAGGGGAGGGTCGCCTTTCTTCAAGTGACCAGGGATGACATCATCTCTATCGCCAGTTCTTCAGCTAGGAACAATGACATCTACGTTCATGAATTGGAATCCGCCGAGACAAAGCAGTACACATTTGACGTTGACATCGACCAATCCCAACCTCAGATATTACTCGATAGGTTAGCCTGGATAGAGATCAACGAAGATGGCGAAAAAGAGCTGAAACTCTTCTCATTCACCGATACTATTGAGCCACGAAACTCCTTACTTCTACAAGCCTCGGTTCTCGCCATGATCCCCTTGATCTTCTTATGGGCCCTACAGGCCTATGGTGCCGAGAAGGTCACTCGGCGAGTCTGAACATCTCTTCCAGACTCTTCGAAGCGCGATTGATTGTCTCTTCGGGTAGATTGACTATTTGCTCAGGATATGGATCTATTAGGGCTTGTAGGATATCTTCCAATTGCGTCCTCTTCATGTGCTTGCACATCACACATGCGCCCATCAAATTGAGGTTATCCTTGGTTTCAGCCAGGACTCTATCCGCAGTTCCACACTCGGTAATCAGCATAACGTCCTTTTCCCCAACGCTGGCTAGTCTAATTGCCTCGTTAATCAATAACTCACTGCTGCCAATGAAGTCACTCTCCTCGAGAACCTCAACCTCGCACTCAGGGTGGCTCAGAACCTTCAGTTTGACTCCATTATCGGACATATTCTTCTTCCAGTTTCTTATCTTCGGCCCTGTGAATTCGACATGGACCTCGCATTCTCCATCATACAGAATCACCTCTTTCTTGCCCCTGAGTGAATTCTGAAGATGCCTGCCCATGAATTTGTCTGGGACGAAAATCAATCTATCTCCAGGCAATTTCTCGCATATTCTTAGATAATTGCTACTTGTTACACATACGTCACATTCTGCCTTCACCGCTGCACTTGTGTTGATGTAGCAGACCACTGGTACGCCTGGATATTCCTCCTTGATCCTGATCACGTCTTCCGCACAAATGCTATCGCTCAGTGAACATCCTGCATCCGGGGAAGGGTGCAATATCGTCTTGCTCGGGCTGACAATCTTTGCAGTCTCAGCCATGAATCTGACACTGGAGAAGAGAATCGTTCGTTGGGAGGCGTCTCGTGCCTCCTTTGAAAGTGCGTAGCTATCAGCAACAGAGTCAGCGACACCATAGGTGATATCTGGGGTTTGATAGGAATGCGCAATAAGGAAAACGTCCTTTTCCTTCTTTAGCCGATTTATTTCCAGCGTTAGGGGGGCAAGGGATCTGCATACCTCCATACTCCATCGCATCGGCTGCTTAATTGCATACTGTAGCCTAACAGCCTCCTTGTCTATCTCAGATTCAGAATAGCCAAAATTTCCCAGGAAAACCCTCGGAATCGGTGCGGCGGGCATGTCCAGAACCATGTCGACCGGATATTCGTCATAGTGCAACCGCTTTCAAGTCATCTGGTATCGGATCTGCATGGCGGAGGCCGGAGTCCCGATGTGGAAGCCAGAAAAATTGCTACACGAGGGTGCCGAGGCAACGGTTACCGCAGGCTCTTGGCTAGGGAGGCGAGCGGTACTCAAGTCACGTAGACCACGCGGATATCGTCATCCAGACTTGGATCGCAGACTAACTAGGCAAAGGCTCGCAGCCGAGGCCAGGGTCCTATCTAGACTCTCATCATTTGGCTTCCCATCCCCAAAACTGCTATTTCTCGACCAGCAGAAATCATCCATGCTTTTGTCCATGATAGAGGGAAGGACATTTCACGACTTGCTCAAATCCGAAGACTCCTCAGAGAACGAATTAACAGCCCTGGGTGGCCTAATTAGAAGGCTCCATGAGGCAGGGATATCTCATGGGGATTTGACAACTCATAATGTAATGGTGACGGACGAGGGGGATATCAACCTCATCGATTTCGGATTGTCAAGGATCTCTCCAGAACTGGAGCACTTGGGTCTCGATCTTCAGGTTCTAAGGGAATGCTTGGGGGCAAGCCACTCTTCCACGACTGATGCTATCGACAAGGTTTGCGCAGGATATCTGAATGCAGATTCCTCCAACCACGAGACGGAGTCAGCCGTGGATGTCTTGGATCGGTTCCAAAAGATCGCTAGCAGGGTAAGGTACCACGGGTAGGTATTAGAAATGCGTATTCTTTTTGCTACTGGGAACGAAAACAAGGTTTCTGAGGCCTCCTCTATACTGAGTCCACTTGGTTATCATGTTGAGACATTGGTGGTTAATGGAATAAAACCAGAATTCATTGAACCTCAGGCAGACGGAATCGAAGCAGTAGCACTTTCCAAAATTGAGCAGGCCCGAGAGTTCGTTAAGGGCACGCAACTCGAGAGTTCGATCATTCTTGTCGAAGACTCTGGGCTATTCATAGACTCTCTTGGCGGTTTCCCCGGGCCTTACTCGTCGTACGTGGAGAAAACGATTGGTTTGCCTGGGATTCTCCAGTTGATGTCTGGAGAACCGGCAAGGGGCGCAGAGTTCAGGGCTGTAGCAATAGTCTCTGGAGAGGGATTTACTTTCACAGGTGAGGGGATATCCCCTGGAGAGATTTCCAATGAGATGATCGGGCAGATGGGTTTTGGATATGACCCAATTTTCATCCCCCATGACGGGGATGGAAGGACTTGTGGAGAACTATCCCCGGAGGAGAAATCTTCCATTTCGCATAGGGCGAAGGCACTGAAGGCAGTCTCAGAATTCCTCAATCCCCCGTCAAAGTGAATAGACGCCATCCTCTGGACGGAATAGGATGGTCACCGCAACTAGACTCCTTCTGATCGTTCTCATCATTGTCTCAATCCCAATTTACCTCGTATTCATCGTTCCAGAGGGAGTGGTAATGCAGGCTGCTGGAGCAGTTCTGATTTTGCTATTGGTCTCCATGATACTATTCACAGGGAGGACCCCAGTTCCTATGGAAAACAGGAAAAATACGGCAATTATCGAACCAGACTCGGATTTCGGAGACATAGAGTTGCCCCTCCCCGTCCTCTCCGAGGAGAGTGTAGCCGAGAGCAGAGACTCCAAGATTCAGAGGAGCAGGGGTAGGAGGAAATCACCCGGTCCCCTAGGAGAATCAGCTCCAGAACCAATGCCAAAGACATCTTCACAGGTCTCCATTGATATCCCCCAAATCCCCATGCTCGAAGATGATGGAGAAACTGAAGGGACCGCCAGGGTTCACGTCGCAAAATCAGATCCGGAGCTCCAGGCCGAGGCAGAGGTGGACCAATACCTCGCTCAGCAGAGAGAAAGAAGGGCCATCTTCAGGGAGAGGCTACACCGTGAAAGGCGCCTAGAGATGTCAAAGAGACTTGCCGATGAAGCTAGGAAATGGTCCCAGTCTGAGGATGGGGAGGACCTATCCACTTTGACAAGTATCCCCGGACACGGTCTCGCAGTCTTCTACGAGCCCGAGGAGCCCGACGCATCCATACCCCAGGGAGTTTCTTATGTGAGGATTGACGACGAGAGAGTTCTGAAGGTCAGAGTATCATTGGACGTACCCGGGTCGGAGGCTAGCCACCCCCAAGAAACCATGGAACAAGCGGATGGATTGCCCGCCCCAATATCCCCCGAAACGGGGGTGCTGGGCCTCCTCCATCCTTTGCCAGACCTCCCTCCTCCAATCGGGACAGAAGATAATCTGTGATATGTTGAAGCGATGTGGCCCGCTCGCAGAAACATGGCTGGTGAGGTATTGACGATTGAAGACGTAAGCGTTGCAGGCTCCAGCCCCGAGGGCGGGGTGATTTCAGTCTGGACCCTAAATAGGCCTGACAAGCTCAATGCGCTTAACGCAGAGTCGCATAGGGCCATCAAGGAGGCCTCGGCCAGAGCGAACTCGGACGACTCCATCAGATGCGTCGTCATCAGAGGGGCCCCACCACCAGAGGCAGAGGAGGGGAAGCGGCCAAAGCCACAAGCATTTGCAGCAGGTGCCGACATCTCCGAGTTCGCGGGCAAGGACTCGGACGACGTCCGACCATTCTTCGAGGACAACGGTTGGGAGGCGGTATGGAACATCTGCAAGCCAACCATCGCGATGGTGGATGGGTTCGCACTCGGGGGTGGGACCGAGCTAGCCCTATCCTGCGACATCCGCATCGCATCTGACAGGTCCACGTTCGGACAGCCAGAGATCAACCTCGGGCTGATACCCGGGGGCGGTGGGACCCAGAGGCTGTGCAGGCTTATTGGATACGGCAGGACGATGGAGATCGTGCTCTCCGGGGGGATGGTGAAGGCCGAGGACGCCCTCAGGATGGGGCTCGTCAACAGGATGGTGCCACCCGAGGAGCTCGAGTCCGAGACCATGAGCCTCGCGGAGGAGATATCCCGGAAGTCGCCATACACGACCAAGGTCGCGAAGCGCGTGGTTAGGGGTGCACTAGAACTGCCCTTCTCGGAGGGAGTCCTAATGGAACGCTCGGAGTTCGTGGCATTGTTCGACACCGAGGACAAGGAAATCGGCGTCAGGGCATTCTTGGAACGGTCCGATGCGGAGTGGGTCGGACGATAAGTTCCATCCAGAGTCCGAACTAACCAAGGCTGTTGATGATGATCCCAGCAGCGCCGCTTTCCTTCGTAGGATCAACTAGCAGCCATTCTGACTTGGATCCGGAAATAACCAGTTCTTCCTGTATCTCCCTGATCCTGTCCAAGTTGCCCAAGTAGTGATCGACCTGCTTCCCGTTGTGCTTCTCTCGGTTAGCGATCATCCCTCTGTGCATATTTTCACTGGTGACGTATAGTACCACGCCGGTGGCAATCCCGCCAGCATCGCGCCATTCGTCGATTACCTCCTTGTCGGGAAAAAAATGAACTCCCTCTAGGAGCAGGTCGCTCCTCTTATCTAGCGCCCTCTGGATGACTGCCCGCACACCCTCAGAAACAGCCTCGACAGTATCCCCCCAGTCTTCAACCGCCGAACCACCAGCCGATTCGAATGAAGACCTGTGCAGTGCCGGCCTTTCCGAAGACGTAATTTGCGTTCTGAGGGCCTCTCTCACCGTATCCGTCGATGCGACCTTGTTGAAACCGAGTTCCGATGCGAGTCTTGCGGACATCGTAGACTTCCCGACACCACTAGTGCCGACTATGATCAGGAGTCTCGGGACCACCATCGAATCACCTAACGCTGGATCGACTTAGTCTCGAGGAACTCTTCCATGCCATGAACTCCCATCTCTCTGCCCAGTCCGGACTTCTTGTAACCCCCGAAAGGGGCAGTGACATTGAATGCGCCACCATTGATGCTGACTTGTCCCGTCCTTAATTTCCTAGCGATACCCATTGCCCTGGTCTCGTCGCCAGACCAAACCCCGCCAGAGAGTCCGTATTCCGAGTCGTTGGCTAGCTCGACAGCCTCCTCTTCGTTGGAGTACGTGGTGATGCACAGAACCGGGCCGAAGATCTCCTCCCTGAAAACAGTCATCTCCGGAGTCACATCGGCGAAGACGGTGGGTCTTACGTAGAACCCCGAATCCAAACCATCTGGCATTCCCTCTCCACCAGCGACCAATGTCGCCCCCTCGTCGATTCCAGTTGATATGTAACTAGAAACACTCTCTTGCTGCCTTTTTGAGACCAGTGGCCCGCACTTGCTCGTGCCATCCATCGGATCTCCAACCGTGTAGCGAACGATCTTGCTCGCGATAATTTCCAACACCTCTTCTCTGGAGTCTTCTGGAACCAACAAGCGGGTCAATGCCGAGCACTCTTGCCCGGAGTTCCCGAAGCAAGCGTAAATCGCCGAGGAAGCAGCCCTTGGAATATCGGCATCATCAAGGATGATGTTCGCACTCTTCCCACCAAGCTCCAGAGTAACTCTCTTGACGCTTGGAGCAGCCAACTCTGACACCCTAATGCCCGCATTCGTGGACCCAGTGAAGCTGACCATGTCCACTTCTGGGTGACTTGCCAGGGTCTCTCCGATTTCCCTGCCATGCCCGGAGATCATATTGAAGACCCCTCTGGGAAGGCCGATTTCATGCAGAATGTCTGCGAGGACAAATGCATTCAGGGGGGCCTCCTTGGAGGGTTTCAGGACCATTGTGCATCCAGCCGCTATCGCAGGAGCGACCTTGCCAATTATCTGGTGTAGTGGGAAGTTCCAGGGGGTGATCATTGCAACCACCCCGATTGCTTCCTTCACTACGAGGGAGTTTCTGATTTCCTCCTCCCAGCTGAACCCTTCGAGAATTTTAGCATAGGATCTTGAAACTACTCTTGGGGTGCCAACCATCGCCATGCGTGAGTATTCTATTGGGGTGCCAACCTCTGAGGTGATTAACTCGGCAAACTCCTCCTCTCTTTCTTTAATCGCGTTTGATAGCATATTGAGGTAATTTGCCCTTTCTTCTGGAGGAGTTGTAGACCAACTGAAAAATGCATTTCTAGCCGCTTCAACAGCAGCATTTGCATCTGACTCGTTTCCGACTGGGACCGAGCCGACTACTTCTTCAGTGGCTGGATTCACCACATCAATGGACCCTTCTCCAATAGGCTCAACCCAAGTTCCATCGATGTAGAGGTGCTGGCGTTCGTGCATGATAGACCCAACCTGCATTGTCTTATGATATTCATGCAAATTCAATAGACCAACCCCTCTCGGTGTTTCATGCCTGTTTCCACTGACATGCTCGAAGGAGGAGTGACCTTGGTTACCCTCTCGCCAGATGCGTCTTCCAATACCTTCGCCCCAGAAAACTTTGGCCCTCTTCTTTCTTCATTGAACGAGGCAATGGCCGATCCAGTTTGTAGATCAGTCGTAATCACCGGCTCAGGGAGGTTCTTTTCTGCGGGTGGAAATATAGATGATTTCTCCAAATGGATAGAGTCCCGAGAAATAGGAGATAGAGTCAAAGAGATGACCGATAAGCTACACCCTATAATACTCAGAATGAGGACTTCAGAGACTATTTTCGTAAGTGCAATTAACGGATCAGCTGCAGGCGGGGGACTCGGATTGGCATTAGCTTCCGACTACAGGATTTGCGTTCCAGATGCAAAGATCGCCTCTGCATTCTTCCGTCTCGGGCTCTCTCCAGATGGCGGGATGACATGGCTCCTCCCTAGACTGGTCGGCAATCAGGTTGCCAAGAGATTCCTCTTCAACTCCGAGGTCTGGTCCGGCGAAAGGGCCCTTTCATTGGGTGCGGTGGACGAGCTTGTAGAAGAAGGACTCCTAATCCACAGGGCAGTAGAAGTTGCCAGAGAATGGGGGAGTTGGTCGGTAAACAGCAGGAAGGGCACTAAGCAGTTGCTTGATGCTGCAACTTCAACGTTCTTCGAAACCCAACTACAATTCGAGCAGTCATTAATGGTCGCATCTTCAATGGATGATGATTTTGCAGAGGGGGTTCGCTCATTCAAGGAAAAGAGGGACCCATCATTTGGGAAAGTAGAGGGGGAGTAGGGTGCCACGAAGGCTAATCGTAATGCGGCATGCAAAGAGCAGTTGGGAGGAACCCAGTCTAGACGACCATGACCGGCCCCTGAATAAGAGGGGAATCAGGGACTCCCCACGAGTAGCAGAAGCCATACATGAGAGAGGATGGGTCCCGGACCTGATCCTAGTTAGCAGCTCAAAGAGAACGCTGCAGACGCTTTCTGGCATGTCAAACAGGCTCGATCCTTCAATATGCCAAGTCAGACCAGGGATCTACCATGCAACTGTGAGTGACTTGATCCTAGAGCTCGAGGATATGATCGATGACGGGACCACCATGATTCTGGGGCACAATCCCGGGTCTGAGATTCTGGTCAACCACCTTTCCGGAGAGTGGCACTCAATGCCAACCGCAACAGCGGTTCTAATGGAGGAATCGAGAAATTCATGGGCGGTAAAAGGGGTCATTCGTCCCAAAGAGATCGACTAGTCATGGGTGCTCTGGGATTTCATCCGACCAGTGGGACATCTTGTTCAGGGTGATTGTTACATTTGTCAGCTCCCCTTCCTCCCAGTAGTCTACTGCTACGAAAGTAGGCCTGTCGTCCATCTCCTCCCAGCATTCCAGGGATCTCGCCAACAGGGTCTCGTACTCGTTCACCTCATTTGCTAGAACGGGATCAGGGAGGCCGTAAATGCTGGCCAGCCAGTTGTTCAAGTGCCACACTGGTTGAGACCCATCTCCACGATGAACCGTGCATGCCATCTCCTCCTTGCTGCTCTCTGCATAGTTAGTTGTCCATCCGAACATTCCAAAATCATGCAACCAAGGATAACCATCGTTCTGCGATTGTTCCCAGAAGACCACCAGGCTCTTTCCAGTGAGTGCCATGTCCCCCAAGCTGGGCCATTCCTCTCCCAGAGTATGGGTGTAGATCCTATCCATCATCCCAGTCTCGTTGAACAGGAACTCCAGATGCGATGCTGGAACATAGTTCTCTATCAGTAGAGTGACTATGTCGCCACTCGAGTTGTTCATCAGTGATTTCAAGAGAATAAGCCACTGGAAAGCATCAACCTCGCCATAATTACAGGGATGGAAGAACTGACCAGTGCTATGGCAGAACCTTACATCCTCGGCAGAGGTATTTTCGTAATTCCGGTGATGCGAGTCGACCATGAATGCCCTGATCCCATCGTCCCACTGTCGTTGTAGCCCAGTGTAGTGATTCACTCCGACGAGAATCTGGTCCTCCACTGTAGAGTATGCATTGTGAGTCTCTGCGAAGGTGAAATCATCATAGGTCCTCAGACAATAAATTGAGGCACCATGACAAATCATGAAATCACTTGAGTTCATCGGGTCGAAACCTCTTTCCAATTCCCATTCGTTAGGAAGCCCATCTCCGTCCGCATCGTCGTCCCATTCGTCGCAGATCAAATCATCATCCAGGTCCTCCGGAGTTGAATTTCTGTCTAATGGGTCCGAGAAACAGGCCCTCTCGTCGTCATCGCCCCAGGAATCGCCATCATCATCATCATCAATTAAGTCGCAAATTGAATCTCCATCAGAATCTGTTGGAGAGTACTTGCCATTATTGGGGTCTGAATCACATTCCAACTCAATACTATTTGGCCAACCATCCCCATCGACGTCCAAGTCCTCGGAGTCCTGAATCCCATCTCCATCCAAGTCAGGAGGCGTGTTCTCCAAGCAACCAGAAGTGACTAGAAAGACACCCATCAACATTGAGCACAGTTTACTTCTCATAACTCCTGGCCCCGTTGATCAAATCAAATCTCACTCCATCAGAGTATTGTGATGGTCTGGGACGAAGGTTTGTTCGGTCATCGGCGATCTGACATAACCCCTAGCATTCTTCCTCTCTGGGAGTTCAATTGGCTCTGGAGTCAGATCCTCATACTGGATCATTGAGAGTAGATGGTTTATGCAATTCAGATGCGCATGCCTCTTAATGTCAGAGTTTACAACGAACCAGGGAGATTGCTTGGTGTCCGTGTGAGAGAACATCACATCCTTAGCCTCCGAATAGTCCTCCCATCGCGTGAGGGATTCTAGATCCATTGGACTTAGCTTCCACCTCTTGTGGGGCTCTGCCAACCTAGCCTTGAATCGTTTCAACTGCTCATCATCGGATACTGAGAACCAGTACTTGATTAGGATCGTCCCTGATCTCATCAGCATCCTCTCAAACATCGGACAGGATCTCATGAACTCGTCATACTCTTCTTCATCACAGAACCCCATTACTCTCTCCACTCCAGCTCTGTTGTACCAGCTTCTGTCAAACATCACGACCTCCCCGGCTGCTGGAAGATGGTTGACGTATCTCTGGAAGTACCACTCGGTCTTCTGACGCTCCGTAGGAGCAGGCAGAGCCGCTACTCTCACAACTCTAGGGTTGAGGTACTGTGAGATTCTCTTTATCACCCCGCCCTTTCCAGCTGCGTCTCTCCCTTCGAAGACCACGACCACCTTCAGTCCCTTTTCCTTCACCCATTCCTGTAGCTTAATCAACTCAAGTTGGAGCCTGAACAACTCCGCATTGTACTTCTTCTTTCCAATTCTTTCCATTTTCTCCTCGCCTACCTTGCCCATGCCAATCGTACTCCGATTGCCGGAGATGACAAAAGTACTGTGGTGGAAAATTGTCTCATCATTTGGGAAACCTTCATTGTTTTATGGTAAGCCTCAGCAAATGATGTCAGAACAGAATCTCCTATCCATCGGTTCAATTCTGGCCGCTTTCTTAGGATCAATTTCTCTGTTTTTGGTAATGAAAAATAAGAATCTTGTTTGGAATGAGAAACTTGCCGGACTCATCATCTCTTGGATTTTCATTGGCAAAGCAGTTTCAAATGGAAACTTCTCTGTACTGAGGAGTATCTTCGATTCTTTGGATGGTTCAATATTCGATAGCGAAACTATGTGGCAGTTTTGGTGGGCCATGGGTCATATGTCGGACTATGTCTTTACAGCCGGCCAGACCCTGCTTTGCCTTGTCTTCCCCATTGCAGTACTGAGGACTAAGAGCCAGCTGAAAATTGGCTTCTCAATGCTATGTTTACTAATGATTTATTGGCCAATCGTCTACTCCTCCCTCGGCCCCCATTGGATGGAATTTGCAGGTTTTGTGTACCTTTTCCCCTGTTTAGTCTGGACTTCAGTTTACATTAGATTCCGACTAATCCAGATTCGGGAAGATGATGAGAATGCCAAGAGAATTGCTGATATTTCCGTATTACTATTGCTCCTTCTCAATGGGCATATCTGGTTCTACTGGGTGGGGATGTTCGCTCAGGAGGACTATTTCTATTTCGTAGATATTGCCGGCGCATGGTCAGAAGCCGGCTCTTTCCAGGAATATGTCTGGCAGATGTTTTACACGTTGTCCATAGCAACCGGGCTATTCATATCCGGCTTTGAAATTTATTTGCTTCAGAGAACTGGTAAAATCGGTATCGTTGGAATTTCTGTTTGCTCCTACATGATGGTAGGACTGTTGAGTTTCTTTGTGCTCTCGATGGGGGGTGCTGATGATAACTGGGCCTTAGCGTCAGATAGCAATTTCAAGGATCTCTGGAAGATCTTCACGAATCAGACCCACTTTTCTATTGCCAGGCCTCTAATTGCCACTTTCATACTTCTCAACTTCGGATTGATAGATGTTTCAAGTAAAGGAGATATGAGGATCGCAAAGGGTATGGCTATAATTCTGATAGTGGTAGCTACTGCAGCTTTGTTAGAGATGGTACAATTCATCATCCCAGTCAACGAGGTTCTATCAGCAGGCCTTCTTGGAATAGTTGTCGCAATTGGCATTGGATGGGAGGAAAGAGCATTTGACATGGTAATAGACTCAAGAGTCGGGATCGACGAACTTCTGCAGGGAACAGGATTCGAGAGCCCAGAAATCTCCATCCCAGAGTCGACATTCGTATCTGGAAATATCGCGATGTTTGTTTATTTCCTAATACTGATGCTACTATCTTACATTATCCACATTTCGAATAATTTTGCAAATACGCTGTGATACTATGGATGAGGAATCGAATTTCTTGCTACTCATAACCAAGGACCCTGAAACAAACAAATTCCTAGCGATAATGATGGGGGTGATGTTCTTCTCGATAACATACCATGCATCAGTCTTCTTTCATTTCAAATCAGAAGAAATACAACTGAAGGATACAACTCCGGAATGGAATGTTTCCTTCGAGCAGGAATCACAAATTAGTCAAGAAACTCAGATTATCGCCGACGCACAGAAGGCTTCATTCTACTTGGATATCGAACCTTCTTCTGTGGGAGGGGGGAAATACGTAGGTTTCCTAGAGATCAGCGTAACTTACCAAGAAACCTCGGATGCCTTCTTGGATCCATGCGATTTCGTAAGTGTGAACCTCAGGCCTGAGGGAATCAACGCCCAATGGAATGACGAAAACAACACTCTTTCAGGCAGTAGTGACAACTGTCAATCAATCAATCTCTTCCTTCAGATTTATCCTGATTATGATGGCAGCAACAAGACCCAGTTTGGGTCAAGCAAAGAAGAGGCCGAGTCAACTTGGTCAAACGACTCATTTGGATTCGGGGAACTCAACCTCGAGGTTGAGGTCAATACCCAGGAGAGGGTCTCCGGAGTCCCCACTCAGTCAGATGACGATGAGGAAATCACAGTCTCTTGGACAC
>Ga0066851_10000012_pt1 | contig 74931 bp, 50 predicted proteins | sample ETNtaG_7_FD_65493 | JGI IMG/M metagenome (GOLD analysis project Ga0066851, IMG submission 65493) | Marine microbial and viral communities from oxygen minimum zone, Eastern Pacific Ocean - ETNP201406SV65 | ecosystem: Environmental > Aquatic > Marine > Oceanic | place: Pacific Ocean: Eastern... | reverse complement strand
CTGTTGATTCAGCGGCTTCTTCGGTAGAGGTTGACCCTCCGCCCCCATCATCATTCAGATGAAGCATACCAGAAATGAACATCGGTGCGGTGAGGAGAGGCGTCGACCTGTTCGTGCTCTGAGATGACGAGGTGATGTCACTCTATTGCTGCCTCATCGTGTGTTTGAAATGAGAGCACAATAGTATCGAGCCGGAGAGCAAGATGCGACGCTCGAGAATCATTGTCCTTGTCGCAGCACTTTGTTGCACGATGAGTTTGGGGTCTGTCACAGGACAATTGACTCAGGCACCAGCACTTCCTACCCACCCGGGTGAGGGTCCTGTGAACATGTCATCCTTGGGGTCGTCAGGTTGGATGTACCAAAGAGACAGCGTACCAGATGGTTCGGGTGGATTCTACATCGGGGGCTCAATGAATGGGCCCCTGACGATTGGGAACACAACCATACCTTCGCACAGTCAGAATCGAGCTTTCGTCGCACATATGAGACATGACGGAGTGTGGGATTGGGCTGAGGCTGCCAGTGGATCCGATTGGTCTGAGGTGCAGGCTCTCGAGGCAGGACCCTCGGGCTCAGTCTATCTCATGATGCGGAGCAGAGGAGGATTCACGATCCAGGGTCAAGATTTCGATGATGGACACCAAGATAGCAACGACTTCACAGCCATTGCGCACTTCAGTGCCTCTGGAACACTCATCGGTAAAGCGACGATTGGAAGAATGTCTGATACTTGGGGCGATGCATATCCTATCGCCATCGAAGCAGATGGTGACAACGTCTACGCCATGGTGGAAGGCAGGTCGACGATCGGCGTTGGGAGCGTCACTCTTGAATTGAATAACAACAATGACGTTGCGATCTTCAACATCTCGATGGTTGATGGAACTGCATCATGGGCCGTCTCGGCAACCGCTGAATCGTTACAAAGGACATTGCCGAATGGAAACACCGAATCGAAAGGAAGCCGTGTCGAGGGTTTCTCGATGGGTCTTGACAAGAGTAATGGTCAATTGATCATACACGGATATATCGAAAGTCATGCAAAATTCGGGGCGATCGATGTTCAATTCCCCCTGTATTCCGATCTCAAACGCAATTTCGTGGCATCCTTGGGCACAGATGGGAATTGGAAATGGGTGACCAACACCACATATCCTGCCCATCATAACAAGAATTTCTGGGCAAATGGAAATATCTGGCAGACAGAGAATATCGGCATCCCGTTCGATTCTATGGCGGGAGAGGCCAACATCATGATGCGCCACTCAGATAATCGAAGCTTCGGGCCTAATTGTCACCCAGTGAATGGGGGGTACATCCTATTCAGATTCAATTCCGTCGGCGAATGTACATCATTCACAGAGATCCACCCCTCCACGAACGTCAATCTGAGGACTTTTGCTCTGTTACCACAAGGAAATGTCCTTGTCGGCGGTTCATTCCAGAATGTGATCAACATCGCGGGCAAGGTGTTGAGTGCCAATGCAGGAGGCAATGGTCCTTACAACAGTGCAGGGTGGATTGCTGAGATCGATTCATCAGGTGTTGCAAAATGGGCCACTGCATTCAATGGAAGTGGATTTGTTGAGATCATCTCGATCCATGTCGGCCCAGCAGCCAACAAATGGATCATAGGGCGCACAGACGGCTCTACGAACGTTGGTGGTTTCCAGATATCTGGTAACGTTTCCAGCATCTTCGTCATGGGACTGGGAGCGGATACAGATGGTGATGGACATGCAGATATTCACGATAGCCATCACTTAGATTCCAGCCAACATTCCGATATTGATGGGGATGGTTACGGGGATGATCCGCAGGGATACAGACCTGATTCATGTCCCACCATCAATGGAACCTCGTGGCGAGTGATGTTTGGTTGTGTGGATACTGATGGAGATGGGATGTCAGATGGTCTCGATCCATTCCCACGCGATAGCACGCAGTGGTCTGATCTCGACGGGGATGGTTTCGGAGACAATTTGACGGGAGTTCGAGGAGACATGTGTCCTGAAGAGCCAGGGTATTCGTACATCGACAGGCATGGTTGTTCCGATCGGGATCAAGATGGATGGTCGGACCAGAATGATCTCGCCCCTGATGACCCGTATCAGTGGGGAGACACAGATGGGGATGGATTCGGGGACAATCCGTTGGGGGCGAATGGAGATATGTGCCCTCAGATCCATGGTAACGCTACCATGGATCGTCCTGGCTGTCCCGATACCGATGGAGATGGGTGGTCAGATGAAGGGGATGTGTACCCCAATGATCCGAACACGCACGGAGATACCGATCACGACGGGGTAGCTGATGGAGTGGATCCATTCCCTCTTGACCCCACACAATGGAGCGATGCTGATGGGGATGGATGTGGTGATAACCAGAAGGGGTTGAATCCTGATAGATTCATCGATGATAAGGAACTGTGCTCAGATCTTGACAACGATGGAGTAGGGGATGAAGAGGATGCATTCCCACATGATCCCACGCAGTGGAGCGATGCTGATGGGGATGGATGTGGAGATGAGCCAAGAGGAATTTCGCCAGACGCATTCCCAGAGGACCCTGATCAGTGCTCTGACACAGACATGGATGGGGTTGGTGATGAAACGGATGCGTTTCCTTTCGACCCAAGTCAGTCGGTTGACACAGATGGTGACGGCTGGGGTGATGCTCCAGGAGGCCCACGGTCTGATGCATTCCCAGAAGAACCAACCCAGTGGAGCGATATGGATGGTGATGGATTCGGAGATTCAAACGATGGAGTGAAGGCTGATGATTGTCCATTAATCCCAGGTAATGAGACAACGGATGCACTGGGATGTCCAGACAGTGACAACGATGGCGTCTCGGATCTGAATGACGAGTTTCCCTTCGATGAGACGAGGTGGGATGCCTCCGATATCAATCAGACCGCAGTGAACACTTCGGCAACAAATGAAACGATGAATGAGACGAATGTGGGGACAACAGATCTGAGTTCTGCAACGAAAGAGGCAGCGGCTCAATCGTCAACCAGCGATAGCATGTCGCCGCTCACCATTGTTGCTGTCGTCATTGCCGGATTGATGATCCTAGTCATTCTTGCTCTCGCCCTCCCCACTATACGGAGGTCACCACTCTCTGGCCTTGAACAACGCATCTCCAAAGCCACGACTGCCGAGGATCTTAACGCGATTCACGCCAGTGCCTCCAAGCTACTGTGGGATCAGAGACTCGAGACAGATGAATTCAATCGAATCGAGCGAAGTATCGAGGGCCGACGTGATCACATATCACGGGGAGGGCAACAGATGCAACAAGGTCCAGGACCTCAGCCTCAGGGACAACCCCCCCCTGCAGAAGCGTTCAACGCATATCCACAGGAACAATGGGGTGGTGGTCAAGGACCTACGATCACGACTGATGAATGGGGTCGTGAATGGATGGAGGACCCACCCGGATCCAATCAACATTATTTCCGTGACCAGACCACGGGTGGTGCTTGGACACCATGGCAATGAGATTCATCGTGAACCGGTGAAGAAGACGAGGTTGTACATCAATTGGAACAGAGGGAACCACAACACGATAACCAGAAGCAATGGACCAAGTGAGATGTCCTCACCACCCGAGGTCACAGAGAACCCTATGATCACAGCGATCAGGCTCGCGATGAATGAGATACGATACACGATCTGATGGAATATTTTGCCACGCTTGTCCAGACCCTTCCAACCATGATATCCGAATAATCGTGAGAAGGTGCTCAATGGAGGTGCTTCGACCTCAGTTTCAGGCGTGCCCTCTGGAATAGAGAGATTCGACATGCTCTCACTCCAGTGCACCGAGTCTTGTGGCGATCGCCCCCATGGCTACCGACGTCTCGAGAGAAGTGCCCAAGCCTGTCACATCCCATCGATCAGGTATGCCGTCCATCACCTTACCAGGTAATCCATGACGCCCAAGCCCGATGAGAGCACAGATACGTCCTTTTCCAGAAGGATCGATCGATGAGGGGGCATCATTGGTCGTGGCGACCAGATGTCCTTCATCGTGTGAGCTATCGAGCAGGTCATCGAGCGTGCAGGCCCGGATCCGGCCTTTGGACAGCAGAGGAAGCAAATACTCACTACCTTCCATACCAGAAGATGCTGCAGCCTTTGAGCACAATGCGGTGAGGTCTTTTGATGGCCATCCAGCAAGCAGGACGTCGAGTCCGAAACCATAGGCTAACCCAGCAGCTCTGGCCAGAGCACGAAAGTGAGGTGTGGAAAGACCTCCAGAGTACGTGTTGACCAATGCTAAGGTATGGCGTCCATGGTCGCTGACCTCGATGACTGGAGCCTGTCTAGGAAGAGATGGGATTCTGCTCTCAGAGCTGTCCACCCCATCCAGGCGAGCGCGTGATCGCTCGACCTTGGTGATGATTCGAGGAAGTTCATCCCCACTCAACGACGAAGCGATCTTCTCAGCCCGAGCCATCATAGCCTCAGCCTCCTTCTTTGCTCCATTGCGGTCGGCTTGAGCCTGCAGAGTGAGCAAGAGACGAATGCTCCTAACCCCTCCATCATCACTGATGAGCGTGGACTCCAGAGTGAGGATAGAGGTGAGTGATGAGGTGTGGCTACACAATGTTCGAGCAATTTCAAGCGAGGCATCTGGTGCCTTCTCACAGGCTGCTGCGAAGGCGCGCGTGGTGTCCAACCCAGCCTTCTCAGCAAGGCCACAGAGCACATCGAGTGTGCGTGTGGCGATATCAGAATCGAGCGAAGATAAGTGGTCGATGATGCTATCGAGGTCCGATGTAGAGATCGTAGCGGATATCATCGAGCGAAGCACCTGGCGAACCGCTACAGGCGCACCCTCTTCGAGGCTTGTGGCAACGTTCAGCATACGTTGCAGGTCATCACCTTCGAGGTGACGGCTGAGATGTTTTGCCGCATCCTTGAGAGATGGTGACTCGGTGAACGAAGAGAGTAAGGCGAACAACTCATCGAGGGCAGTTCTGCGGGCAGGATGATCAGGCCAGCGAACAATGTGACCGACCACAGGTTTGAGCGCCTCGGCCCGACGCCATTCATCAGACTCCTCAAGCAGGCTGGAGGCAATGGCTGCGGGCAACGAGGGGTCAAGGTCCACAATAGCGTTGACTGCACTGCCCACAGCGGCCAAACCTTCGGCGCGGTACACGCCCTGCTTGTAAGCACGGGCCTGACTGAGAAGGATGCCGGGGTCCTTACCACCCTTTAGTGCCCGCACAAGGCCGCGGCAAGCACTGGGTTCGTGAGGGTCAGACACAAATGCCGGGCGCGGCGCTGAGCGCATCAAGGTGATGTATCCTCAGGGGAGCCACCAGTCACCGCTGGCCGGATCGCGATAATACCACGTACCACTGCTAGGTGGAAACTCAAGCCATTCCCAGCCATCTTGGTCCAACTCTCCTGTTTGATTGCGGTCGGGCCAGCCACCAGTCTCTTGGACCTGTACTGGTTGGTCCGGCCACATCTCTTGGTCCCGGCCCATGACCTGTTGATCCATCATTCCTGAATCTTGAGCGAACTCAGACATAGGGTCGGACATGGCATCGCCACCGGCCATCATCTCTTCCACCATCTTTGATTCCTCAGACCCGCCCCGCAGGAGCAGTCCTGCAACGGCCAGAAGACCGATGAACACGACGATGACGATGATGATCACGACACTGATCGAAGAACCATCACCGGAATCACTGGCAGCGGCGAGGGTCCCCTCAGTGGTGGTCGTATTCGTATCAGAGTCGCTTGTGTTCGTATCTATGACCGTGCTACCATTGCTAGTGACATTCGACGTCGTATTCGTATCATCGGGCGCATCATCGATCAAAGTGACATCGTCATCACAACCATCGGGAATGTCGTCCTGATCGATGTCGATTGTATCATCATAGCCAGAGCACTGGTCATCAAGGTCTGCCACGCCATCGGAGTCTGAGTCGACCAAAGTATCGCAACCATCTGGAGTGCCGTCCTGATCGACATCAACCGCATCATCATGACCTTCACATAGATCCTCATCATCGATGACACCGTCTCCATCGGTGTCGGAGGGAGGGATATCGCACATGCCATCACCATCCAGATCGACAGGAACATCGCCTGAATCAAGGGGGTCCGTGCCGCAGATCAACTCACGCACATCAGGCCAAGTATCACCATCATCGTCACTGTCCCTGTTGTTCCCCTTGCCGTCATTGTCAGTATCCGTATCCTCATCGGGATCGAGCGGGAAGGCATCATTGACATCGAGCACGCCATCGTCGTCATCATCATCATCGATGGCGTCGCAATCCCAATCACCATCTGTATCCACAGGCACATCAGCAGCATCAAGGGTATCTGTCCCACATTCCTTCTCCTCAGCGTCCAACCAAGCATCGTCATCATCGTTGAAATCATCAACATCCGGAGTACCGTCACCATCGCTATCTATCAGAATGACAAGTCCTATCGTAACTGAATCAGAACCTGCAGAATTGGTTGCAGTAATCGTATGATTGACCAAAGATGAGAGGACTGACGGGGTACCTGAAATTATGCCAGTCAAAGGACTGAAGCTAAGGCCGAGGGGGAGGGCTGGATCAATCGACCAAGAGGTCACTGGACCTCCAGTGTTCGGGAAATAAACGGGAATCATAGGCATCCCACCGATCAACTTCACGAATTCCAACGAGGGTGTGATCGAAGGAGGTATCTCATCGATTGTGATCTCGAAGTAGAAGGTATCCGAATCACTAGCGGTACTGGCTGTAATCGCATGGCTAGTCCAAGGATGAATGGAGGACAATGTCCCGTTGATCGCTCCGGTGATGGGATCGAGTACAAGTCCGTTAGGGAGCGGAGGATCTATTGAAACTGTATATGGTCCTCCGACGACCACTGGAGCAATCTCACTGAAAGTTCCATTCCGAACGCTGGTGATATTACTCACAGGATAGGATAATGCTGGGTTAACACTCACATTGACACTCGCCCAGAATGAAGAACCAACAGTGGTGTTATTGGCCCAAGTCGTCAGCACTTGGCCGCTTGAGATATTCGTTGGTGTACCAGACCATCCATTCTTGCTGAAGACCATGCCTGGCGGAGAGCCGGAGGTATTGACTGTGGTCGCGTTGTTACGGGTCAAGGCGTCTAGGGCCGTAGCGAAGGAAGTGGCGAATCCTCGCACAAGAAAGACGGAGGATGGGGCGAGAGCGGGGTCAAATAATAATTGAAGATGAATCTGAGATGTCCCATTAGACGCCATTGCAGAAATCAGGTACGAGTTGTTGAAGGCCATTGCAGAGGAAGTAACTCTTCCTGAGATATTACCTGTGGATGAGTTGAAGTTGAAGGAGGAGGGCAGCGGGGGTTCGATCGAGAAGCTACACCACGTACAGTATCGGGCTGGCTGGAAGGAAATGTTGCTGTTATTCGAGGGAATCACTAGGGACGTCATACCATAATCAAGTGGAGGGAGGACACTCACATTGACATGTGAGAAGAAGGACGCATCATTCTCAGTATCATTCGCCCATGCGGTCAGCATAACTGGTGTGATCAGCATGTCCGGCACTCCATTCCACAGACCCGCATCATCGCCGACCAGTCGGGGAAGTTCCAGAGGTTTCTGAGCGATGGCGAATGAGTACGTCGAATTGAGGCCGAGTTGGCCGAAGAGCCCGCTACCCCAACAACGCATCACCCCATCATCGAGGATGGCACACGTGTGGGTCTTCCCAGCGACGACCGCGGCTGCGGTGCGATGGCGGGGGAGGTACACCGTGCGCGGCTCCTCGCGGTCACGTGTGCTCCCATCCCCGATCTGACCCTCATTCCCTCTCCCCCAACAACGCAAGGAGCCATCACCGAGGATGGCACACGTGTGTTCGTACCCAGCAACGACGCTCACAGGAGTGATTCCATCAGGCAGGTGTGCCTCACGAGGGGTCGTGCGATCGTTATCCGAGTCATCGCCGATCTGGCCATCGCTGTTCCAACCCCAACAACGCACGGTGCTATCATTGAGCAATGCACAGGTATGGCCGCCACCGGCGGCTATGTCCAGTACCGTTTGATTGATCCAGAACTGAACGACCGATGGTTGGAGTATGTATTGTCCTGGAGAACCTACCTGAGAGTACTCATTCTTCCCCCAACAATGCATCGAACTATCATTGAGCAGCACACATGAGTGGTAGGCACCCGTGCTCAGTTCATCCACAGAACGGTTGCTCGGTAAGTGGACACGTGTCGGAGCATTGCGATCTGTTGTGGTATTATCACCGATCTGCCCGAAATCATTGTCACCCCAGCAGACCAGACTTCCATCATCCAAGATGGCACAGGTATGCATCTCACCCGCAGATATCGCCACGGCCTTCTTACCAGTAGGCAGACTGATCAGCGTTGGTGAGAGTCGGTCTGTCGCAGTACCATCACCGACCTGACCATCGCCGTTCGTGCCCCAACAACGCACAGAGCCATCCGCAATGATCGCACATGTATGATCTGAAGCTGCAGCGACGGCGATGGTGGAAAGATTGGTGGATAAGTTCACGGCCAGCGGAAGCCGCTTGTCGATGCGCGTACCATCACCAAGTTGACCGCCGGCATTGCCACCCCAACATTTCAGATCCCCGTCCTGCAGCACAGCACAGGTATGTTCCCATCCAACCGAGATGATTCCATCTGAAATAGGGGTACTGGGTTGGACACCGCCCGAGCGTGTGAATATGAGACCAGATGGTTCGAACGAGGATTCAATGTCCGTGGAATTCTCGTACAACGTAGTGTTCAGCGCAGTGGTGAATTGCGTTCCAAAGCCCAGCACGGCAGTGACAGAAGGGATCGCTGCAGTCGACAGGAAGGTGATGTGGATGGTCGTATCATCTGAGCCATTACCGCCATCAGAAGTGACCGTGTAGGTATTGTTGAACGAAATGTTTGCATTCGAGATGTTCCCTGTGAACGAGCCATCGCTGTTGTTCCAAGCAAGGGATGCCGGTAGGTCGGGTTCGATCTGGAACGCACACCAGTCACAATTGACCGTCGTATTGATCGATACATTCACATTCTGCGTGAGCACGATGTTGGTCGTATTGTACACAAGACCTGGGACTACCGAGACGTTGATGCTCGCTGAAAAAGAGGTGCCAGTCTGGGAATTGTTGGCCCACGCCGTAAGCACGTCACCACTCGACAATGTTGTAGGAGTACCTATCCAAGTGCCTGCGGCCTGCAGCAGACTCGTCACCGGAGTCGGTGTGGAACGCGCAGTACGGGTGCCGTCTCCGATTGCTCCCTGATTGTTGTAACCCCAGCACTCCATCGAACCATTGTCGAGAACCGCGCAGGTGTGTCGGCGCCCGGCCGATACTGTGTCGACCGTCCTGCCAACTGCAAAGGTATCGACGATCGTGGGGTTGATCACCTCGGTGGTATTGCTGGTGAATCCGAGGCGTCCATCACCTTCATCCCCCCAGCACAGCAATGTGCCGTTGTCGAGGCGAGCACATGTGTGAGAGCCACCTGCTGATATCTCAGTGATGTTCCTTGATGTAGACATATTCAGGTATGTGGGACTATATCTGTCCTCCTTCGTCCCATCACCTATCTGGCCGAAGGTGTTCGAACCCCAGCACATGGCTGATCCGTTGTCAAGAATGGCACAGGTATGACTGATGCCAGCCGTGATCGACGTGGCTTTGCGACCGATCGGCAAGGTCAAGTTGACAGGAACCGAAAAGAGCGACGAGGTGGTCACACCCAGCTGACCTTGGCCATTATCTCCCCAGCAGACGACCGAGCCGTTCAGGCGGATGGCACAGGTGTGAGAACCACCCAATGCGATGTCTGTTGCATTCAGACTGCTCACAGGGAGCACCTTCGTTGGAACTCTCGAGCAATCCGACCCTGAACAAGTGTTGGCCAACGTTCCGTTCCAACCGAGTTGTTGCTCGTCGTTCTGACCCCAACACCACACCGAACCATCGTCCATGATGCCACAGGTATGGTCATCCCCTGCCGAACCAGCGATCGCATAGCGACCTGTTGGTAGACTGACGTTCCTTGGCGATGTACGATCACTGGTGGCATTGTCACCTATCTGCCCATCGTTGTTCCGACCCCAGCAACGCATCGAGCCATCATTGAAGACACCACATGTATGCATCTCACCTCCAAAGACCGAGAGTGCGGAGATGGTGGTCGGGAGGATCACGGTTCGGGGGGTCGTGTGTCGCGACCCACGACCACTGCCTCCATTTCCGACCTGTCCCTCCCTGTCGTAACCCCAGCACTTCATCGTCCCATCAGCCATGATGGCGCAGGTGTGATATCCTCCGGAGGTGATCATCCCCGCCTTGACCCGCCCAGTACCAGTGAACGCCAGACCGGGAATGGTTCCCGAAGCCTCGATGGTCGTGGCGTTCTCCAGAGTCGAGGCATTCAGAGCAGTGGATACCTCGGTCCTGAAACTACGAACGACCGATATGTTGGTGGCCGCACCAGGCGCCTTCGCGACCTCAGGTGACAAGGGCGATTCGACACGGTCATCGAATCGAGCACCATCAAGGCCTATGCTCAACGACATGAGCAGCATGAGAAGGGCAAGCCCGCAGGCCTGCGCGGCGTGCCGTGGATAGCAATGCTCTGACCGGATGCCCAGCACTGGAAAATACTAGTGAATAAACGAATTGCTCTGATGAGCAACCAACACCATCATCTTATCACCAAATCAGGCGGACATCTTCATCTCACCAACGGTCATACCAACCTCTTGCGCGGCGATGCGCTCGATGGATGCCTCGACGGCTGAGACACCGTGAAGCTCTGAGAGGTAATCGAGGTGACCTGGAGAGGTGACAACCATGATGTCATCAGCGGTGAACTGCCGTGGGCTGGTGTAGCCGCAGGACTTCGTCAACAGCATGACCTCCTTCTGCAGGGCCTTGGCGTACATGCTCACCCGAGATGCCGCAGCGGGGATATCGAGGGCTTTCTGACGGCGCTTGGATTGAGTAGCGATCCCAGTCGGACAATGATTCGAGTGGCAGTCAAGCGCCTGGATGCAACCGAGTGACAGCAGGAAACCACGAGCGATGTAAACGGCATCGGCACCAAGTGCCATCGCCACAACGACATCGATAGGGGTAGCGATCTGACCACCACTGAGCACAGCTACACGATCACGCACACCATGCTTGCGCAGAGCATAATCCACAATGGCGATTGACTGCTTCATGGGGAGACCTGCGTGACTGGCAAGGACCAATGGGGCCGCACCCGTGCCACCTTCAGAACCATCCACAGAGATGTAATCCGGACCTCGACCCGGCTCCGCAGCCATCGCCTCGGCGATAGCTTCTATCTCTCCCATATGACCAACGACGATCTTGATGCCGACTGGTTTCTTGGTGATCCTTCGCACGCGATCGATGAAATCGAACAAGGAGGGGACGTCATCGATCTCAGGGTGACGTGGAGGAGAGAGGACATCCTTACCCATCGGCACCTTACGGATAGAGGCGATTTCAGAGGTGATCTTCTCTTTGAGCAACATGCCACCCTTGCCTGGTTTTGCACCCTGAGAGAGTTTGACTTCGATCATCCGGACCTTATCATAGGACGCGACTTCCTTGAGAAGGTCATCATTGAGTGTGCTGTCATCGTTGCGAACTCCGAATTTGGCAGTCCCCATCTGGAATATCACATCACCGCCGGACTTGTGATAGGGTGACAAACCACCTTCCCCAGTGTTGTGGAAGATGTGGGCCTCCATCGCGCCCCGATTGAGTGACTCGATGGCTCGAGCGGAGAGCGAGCCAAAAGACATCGCCGAGATGTTGATGAAATGGTCCATGGTCACAGGATGATCGACACCTTCACGATCACCGATGGTCAGCGAGAAGCCATCCTTGCGCTTCTTGGCATCTTCGCTGCTGACATCCTTCTTGAACAGTGCCGGTAGCACATGATAGGTGCCGATTGCATCGAAATCGACCTGGCTGCCAAAGCCGATGTTATTCGGCTCACCACGGGAGGTCTTGTACACCCAATTACGCGTGACACGATTGAATGGTTTTTCCTCAAGATCGTTCGTGAACCAGTACTGTCGAAGCAGAGGGCCGACGGTCACCGAGGCCTTGCGACCCCAGTACAGAACCGGGAACATGCGTTGGATCGGCTGATCGGTCTGTGTACGATCATGGAAGTAAAGAAGAGCGAGGGCAAACAGGAAGGACACTCCCGCCATGATCAGGAAGATGACGAGAGTATCACCAGAGCTCTGACTCTCGCCACCAAATCGCTCAGAGAGAAGGCCATTGGAGGACCAAACAAAAGCAACCGTGAGGGCAACCCAGCATGCCACCCACTTCAGAGGTGAGGAGCCGCCCATGTTGTCGAACCATGGTTATGCATCATCAACCTCACCGTGAAGATGTGGCGAAGGACAGACGGCAAGCATCCTCAAAACAACAGGTCTGCTCCATGTGGGCAGAGGCGTCATTCAATGACCTTGGAGAATTCGAAGACGCTCATCGTCGTACCCGCTCGCGGGGGATCGAAGGGCATTCCGCGCAAGAACCTACGGCTTCTTGGCGATGAACCACTGATTGCTCACATCCTACGCGTTGCGAGGGGAGTGCAAAATGCTCGTCTGGTCGTTTCGACCGATGATGGAGAGATTGCCGAAGTTGCGCGGCAATACGGAGCAGAGGTGATCATGCGACCCCCTGAACTTGCCAGTGATGAAGCAACGCTCGATCAAACAGTGGTCCATGTCTGGGAGTGCGCACAGATTTTGCACGAGTGTCAATATGAGAAGGTGGTCACACTCCAACCCACCTCACCCTTCACCCAACAGCCCACGATCGAAACAGCGATCGGTATGCTGGAGGATGTGGACAGCGTGCTCAGCGTGACAGATGTTCGGCATCTACGCTGGACCGAGGATGAGGAAGGCCCGAAGCCGCTCTTTTCCGAGCGAGTGAATCGGCAGTGGCTCCCACCTACTTGGTCAGAGACCGGAGGAGTGATCGCCTGCCGCAGTGAGATTCTGACCACGGGTTCAAGGATAGGAGGGCAGGTCGCACTGCTCAAGGTGGATGAGCGAGAATCACTGGATATTGATACACATATGGATTGGGCAGTTGCAGAATCGATTCTTGCCACTCCACGCACTGCTATCCGAGTGATTGGTGATCTTGAGCATGGACTTGGCCATGTCTTCAGAGGACTCACACTCGCTGACAGCATGCACTCCAAGCCTCTCTTCATCACGCATAGTTCTTCAGAAATGGGAGCTGACATCATCCGTTCTCGCCATTACGAGTGTCGTTCTCACGATAATCTGCAAGAATTGATGGACATCTTGATTGAGAAAAATGTCAAAGTACTGATCAATGACGTTCTTGACACCGATGCGGATGAAATGGAAGCGATTCGTAACGAATGTGGTTGTCTGTTAGCAAACTTCGAAGATCTGGGTAGTGGATCGATGGTAGCGGATGTCACCTTCAATGCCCTCTACGAACATCCCTCTCCGGAAGCAAACCAACTCTACGGTTGGCGCTGGTTCTGCTTGCGTGAAGAATTCATTCACAATCCTCTCCAAGATTCTGAGGACGATGATTGTACAAGAGTCCTCATCGCTTTCGGAGGGACTGACCCCAGAGAGTTGACAATTCACGTGGTCAACAGCATTGCTGAGCAAAGCGAACTGGTATCGAAAATTGCTTTGACAGTAGTCGTTGGACCTGGCAACCCGAACCGTGAGAAAATCAACAAGGAGGTTGAGAATATCTCAAATCAGTTTTGGTCGACAGAGGTAAGACATGAAGTGCGCAGGATGAGTGATCTGATGCGTGCTGCAGATATGGCGATCACCTCGAATGGAAGAACTGTCTTTGAGTTGGCCGCATGCCATACGCCGATGATCGTGATCTGTCAGAACAAGCGTGAGACGACGCATACCTTCACTCGCAAATGTGGTGCTGCCATTGATCTGGGATTCTCCGAAGAATTTCCCGATACTGAATTCGCCGAAGCGTTCAGAGTCATGGCCCTTGATGCAAGTATGAGAGAAAGTATGGTCAAGGGTCTACACGAGTTCGAGTTGGGGAATGGAACCAAGCGCGTGCTGAATGAGATTTCAGAACGATACAGGAAGAAGAGGCAGGATACATGACGACGATGGGGGAGCGGCTCGAATCAGAAGATGATTGGTTCGTCATCGCTGAGATCGGTGTCAATCACGGTAATTCCATGGAGCTAGCCAAAGAGATGGTCAAGCAGGCTGCAGCAGGTGGTGCCTCTGCTGCGAAATTCCAGACCTACAAAGCATCCAAACTCGCCATACGTGACTCCCCCGCATACTGGGACACGAGCAAGGAACCTGCGGAGAATCAACACGAGTTATTCTCAAGGTTCGATCTCTTTGAACAGGAGGACTATGCTGAGTTAGCACAGGTAGCCAAGGAATATGGAATCGAATTCATGAGCACAGCCTTCGATCTCGATAGCCTTGAATGGATCGATCCGTTGGTGGGGATGCACAAGATCGCCTCTGCAGATATCACCAACACACCTCTGGTTCGAGCGATCGCTGCAAAGGGAAAGCCAGTCTGTCTGTCGACTGGAGCCGCATCATACAGCGAGATCGAAAATGCCGTCGCTGAGCTTCGAGCCGGTGGAGTGAATGACATCTCCATCATGCACTGCGTTCTGAATTACCCATGTGAGGATCACAACGCATTCCTTGGAAGAATCACCGAACTCACCGAGCGTTTTCCAGGTGTGGTCTTGGGGTATTCCGATCATACCATCCCCGATACTGAATCCACCGCTACCTTGAGCGCATATCTGCTAGGTGCTCGCATCATCGAGAAGCATTTCACACATGATCGAAGTCTACAGGGCAATGACCACTATCATGCGATGGATTTTGAATCGCTCAGTGCTCTGACCAAGCGGCTGGATCAGCTCAAGGTGATGAGAAAGAGGCCGTCCGAGGAAGAGTTCCTTTCGGTTCAAGATGCTGCCATCCGTCATGCTCGCAGAAGTATCGTGACATCAAGGCCAGTCAAAGCTGGCGAGGTCCTGGATGAGGACAATCTGACGACCAAACGTCCCGCCGCGGGTCTTTCACCCCTCCATTGGGATGAGATTATGGGGAAAACCTGCAAGCATGACCTCGAAGAGGATGCTCTGATATCATTCGAAGACGTCGAATGACCGGTGGAACAGAGCATCGTTCATGTGCACCCCGAGTGTATATGTAGCGATGCGATGAGGAACCTATTGCATGTCCGAGTGGGATGTCGTGGTCATCGGGTCGGGCGCGGGAGGGCTCGGAGCGGCTGTTGCGCTCTCTAACGTTGGGAAAAGAGTCCTTGTCCTCGAGCAGCATTACCTTCCAGGAGGATGGACACATACATTCTCACTACAGGGACACAAGTTCAGCCCCGGTGTGCACTACATCGGCGGCATGGAAGAAGGTGGGCAGACCCGCCAGGTGATTGAAGGCCTAGGCATCGGAGGTGACATCGAATTCTGTGAACTTCACCCAGATGGATACGACCACATCGTCTTCAATGACGAGACATTCGACATCCCTCGTGGTCGTGCGAAGTATATGCAGCGCTTGATCGAACGGTTTCCCGAGGAACGCAAGGGGATTGAGCGCTATTTCGATCTGATGCTCAAGATCGACAGAGGATTGGGCAAAGCAGCCGGTCTAAAGGGGCCATTGGATGCCGTGAAACTCGTCCTCACCGAACCTACAATCGTCTTCAAGGGAATGAAGCCCGCTTCTAGGATCATCGAGCGATGTGTGAAGGATATCAAACTCAAAGCAATCCTTGAGGCGCGTTCAGGCGATCATGGCCTTTCACCTGCACGAGTACCATTCGCACAGCACGTAGCCATCGATGGACATTATTGGGAAGGGGCATGGTACCCCAAAGGAGGGGGGGGGGCATTCCCAAAGGCCTTCATCTCACGATTGAAGAAGAACGGTGGCGAGATACGAGTCAAGAGCAGAGTGGAGAGAATCCTCGTTGAAGGCAATGGTAAGCAACGGCGAGCCACTGGTGTCAGACTTGAGGGAGGGGAGGAAATACGAGCAGGGGCCGTGCTATCCAATGCGGATGCATGGGTGACATACAACGACCTCGTGCAGAATGGAATCCTCTCAAAGAAGATTACGAAGAGGATTGCCGGACTTGAGCCCTCAGTGAGTGCTCTGAGCTTGTACATAGCAACCGATATCGACGTCGATGCTCTGGGGCTTGACTCTGGAAATTACTGGATCTTGAACAACCCAGACGTGGATGCGACATACCGCTTCGCAGAACGAGATGACATAGAGGGGGAGGGGCCATTCCCCGGTGCCTTCCTGACAGTCACCACGAAAAAGGACCCGAGCAAGATGAAGGATGGGATACACACGATGGAGGCGTTCATCTTCGTCTCCTATGCTCCGTTCGAGCGTTGGAAGGATAGCAAAACTGGAGAGAGGCCGGAGGAATATGATGCCCTCAAGCAGCGCCTGATCGAGCGAATGCTGGAGACCATCGAAGGTGTTGTTCCGGGACTCAAGGACCATCTGGTACTCTGTGAACTGGGAACTCCATTGACCAACGCACATTATGTCAATTCATACAGAGGCAATCTGTATGCTACGGCTAAATCGAAGCAACAGATAGGGCTTGGTGCATTACCGTTGGAGACTGAGATTCCAGCCTTGTATCATTGCGGACAATCAACGGCAGCACACGGCGTGCTCGGAGCACTGATGACAGGAGTGATCGCTGCTGCCCGAATCACGGGTAAGAGTGTCAAGGAGATGCTCGCCTTCAATGAGGGCGGAGTGGTCAGATTGCATCCCGGGGAGTGAAACGTGATCTCCTGAAGCGGTAGCCAAGCAGCACTCCGAGCAAGATCCAGACTGTCACTTCAATAGCAATGAGGGCCCAATACCATTGTCCGATGGACAGAAGCATTGTGGACGTATCATATGGTTTTCCGAAGCGACCCACATATGCTGCCTGAGAAAGGACATTTGCACAGACCCAAATGATCACCATGGACCATCCGAATGCCTCCCAGTCGCTTCTTTTTCTGTTCACGATTCCAATAGTAAGTGGTTTTCGACCTTTCAAAGGGTTTGCAATCCATGCATCACCCTATCATCAGTCCGAGAAAGGTCAGATACGACCATAGCGAGTGAACATCAGCCGGCTGCATGCCTGCAGACGGAATGAGTCACGCCCCTCAATTGAGTGTGGGCGATCTCGTCGAATATAACAGCCCAACCAATGAGCGATGGCTTGGCAACAGCGTTGTCACAGTCGTGAATGGTGATGGAACCTATCAGATCGAGGTCACGAAGATCGTTCGCAGGGTCGAGAACAAGCCCTCTGTATGGGGTGGTGATGCGCCAGGATGCATCCGGATCGACTACACCCCATCAATCGGAGATGACGTCGAATACCATAGTCCCACGAACCAACGCTGGCTGGACGGCAGTGTGATCAGCGCGATCAACGGTGATGGGACGTTCCAGATTGATGTGTGGAAGAACACGCACGACGGGATCATCATCGAGAACAAGCCCGCTGTGGTCTTTGGTGAGGCGCCCGGAACGATCCGCAAGCCCCACACTCTCGCTGTCGGTGATGCTGTCGAGTATCACAGCCCGACCAATGAACGGTGGCTCGACCGGTGCACAGTGACCGCATTGAACGACGATGGCTCGGTCGCCATCGATGTCGTCAAACGGGTCCGGAAAGTCGAGACGAAGCACGCTGTGGTCCTCGGCACGGCACCCGGCACCATCCGACCGGCGGCACCAGTCTTCGGGGTCGGGGATCAGGTCGACTACAACAGTCCCACGAACCAATGCTGGCTCGACGGAGGCGTGGTCAGAACCGTGAATGGTGACGGCACCTATGATATCGATCTCTGGGTCAACACGCAGGAAGGCCTCGTGGTCCAGACCAAACCATCGTTGCTACCCGGGAACAGCCCACGAGAGATCCGACCGCACAAAGCATCCGCACCAGCTCCCGGCGTCATCGAGGAGTTGGAGCGACAACAGAGTCAGGCGGACGCTGAAGCTGCTGCGAAGCGTGAGCAGATCCAACATCAAGCATCCTCGAGTGATTCCGAGGTCGAGGCCATGAAGGCTGAGATGTACAGGCTGCAACAGGAGGCCGAAAACGCTCGTCAGGCAAAGATCCAGATGGAGAAGGAGATGGAGGCCATGCGTGCATCTCCGGCATCCCCGACAACCTCTACCATACAGGATTCAGCCATCGGTGGAGACATGCATGTGGGTGCGACCCACAACATCACCACGATGAACAACGACCCGGAAGCCATCGCACGCGCAGCGATCGAGGCCTATCGCATGGCGATGAGTGACAGGTCCACGTAGGTCAGGCGACGATACCGGTGACCTTGACGAGCACGCGCTTGCGGCGCTGCCCATCAAATTCAGCGTAGTGGATGCGCTCCCATGTTCCCAGATGAAGTCGACCATCTGTGACGGGCATGACCACTTGTTGGCCGAGCAACTGGCGTTTGAGATGGGCATCACCATTGTCTTCGCCAGTCATATGATGATGGTATTCAGGGCCCGTGCGACCTTCTGGTCCATGGTAGGGAGCAACCTTCTCGAGCCATTGCATGATATCATGATGGAGTCCTGATTCCTGATCGTTCACGTAGATCGAGGCAGTGATGTGCATTGGATTAACAAGGACCAGGCCATCAACGACGCCCGATTCTGAGACAATTCTCTCAACCTCAGAGGTAATCGGCATGATGGTGTATCGCTCCTTTGTCTTGAATTCAAGGATCTCTGTGTGGCTAACGGATTCACCGCGCACTGTTCGTTGGGTCATGGCGATGCCATAGCGTCGCAGGCCATCATTGCAGCGCATGCTCTAGCGCATCGCCCATGGCCTCAATGATCTGTGAAGCGTCATGAGGTGGGTGACGTGCCATACGACAGGTGACCGATATCTTAGCCTCGGTGCCTGAAGGGCGCACACCGACTGAGGTAGGGATGCCTGCCCAAGAGCCGCGCAGCATCAGCAGAGCAGGCTCACCATCGACCATGACGCGCTCAAGGTCGACACTCGAGTTCAGCTCAGTCAATCCATCGATCAGGATACGCTCGAGCGCATCGGCCAGATCGCTGTCGGGTGACCAGAGATTCCTATCGACGCCTCGTATCGAGATGCGGTGCTTCCATCCTGCACTCTCAGCACGAGTCGCCCGACCCGAAGTGCTCAGAGCTGAGCGTGCCAACAGAGCTGCGATGAGCGTGCCAGCACCATCACCCAGTGGGACCCATCGGTTGGCTTCGACAGGGTGGGGCCACGGCATGACGAGGTGTCCTGAGTCTTCACTGCCGATCCAATCAGCACTCTGAGCCAGGCCATCTCCGACCAGTGCTTGGCCAAGCCAGCGATCGCCAACGGCGACCTCGAGCGAGTCTTCGTCGACACCTAATTCCGAGCGCTCGGCAGCGATGGCAAGATCACCTTCGATGGTCAACGCTGAGCGCCATCGACGCGGTGAGGATGCGGCCATGACCTCGGTAGCGATTCGATCACCATCGACCACACACACACCCGTCTTGGTCGTCTCGAGCAAGATGCAGCGATCTCCATCTCCATCGAGGGCCGCTGCGATGGGAATACCCGATGCTGGGCGATCTGCCTCAGAAAGCGATGCAAGGTAGACGAGCAGAAGATGGGATTCTTTGGAGAGGTCGGGCCATGTCCAGTGTTGACCGGGCTCAAGACCTGCAGCCCCACAGCCATCATTGATCATACCAGTTCCATCGACCCTTGTGACATCATGTCCCATCTGAGCAAGAGCATCTGAGATGCCAAGGCCTGCGGCACCATTGGCTGCATCGACATAGAAGGGAGCGTGGTCTGCCGCCGGCACATCAATACCAAGCCAAGCAGCAAGCCTACCAACGCTGCTGATGACCGCATCACTTCGAGCTGAATCGGTCTCAGCACCGAGCAGGTCAACGCTACCTTCGGTACCGAACACGCCTCGTACATCCACATTCAGACAGGATTCCACGAATCGCTCCATAGCCGGACTTGATTTACGGCCGTCAGCATCGAACCACTTCAAACCTGAATCAGTCGCTGGATTGTGACTTGCGGTGAGCATCCACATCGCTGAAGCACCCATCCCGAGACCTGTTTGAACGAGGTGAGGAGTCGTACACGGACCAAGGACACGACACGTCGCTCCTGCCATCTTTGCAACCACCGTAACTGCATGAATCAAGGCATGTTGATTCGGTCTGTCGTCATGACCTACAACGATCAATGGCGACTCAACACCTCGCTCTGCCATCCAAGAGAGCATCCCTGATGCTAATCTCACGAGAAGGGAGGGAGTCATCCTTCTTTCAGTGATGAAGGCCAGTACGGGGTCCTCGACAGCACCGAGGTCGACCAGACCACGGACACCGTCGGTACCGAACAGGCGCATATGGGAGGCCAGAGCGTGACCGGTGATTTCCCTTGCCCTCACGCAAGTCATGAGAACCCTCAAGGCAAGGGTGTCGAGTCGATGTGTATGGCGAAGGACAACTCTGCAGGGGCCCTCGCCTTCGTCTTCGGATTCTTCCAACTCTACCTGTTCACAATCGCCGGAGATCTGGCAATGGATTGGCTCTCCCCAGTCTTTGGAGTCGGAGGTGCCACATTCGTCGTTCTGGCTGCAGTGACTTATTTCCGCGATAGTCAGAAGGATGATGGATACATGCGTGATGCAACAGTGCTGGAACGTACTGACGGAGCGACCAAAGAGAAGACAAGTGGTATGATGGGCAAAGTGATCTTCGCCTGTGCAACCTTCTATGGCTTGGCATATCTCATTCAGGCGATCTGATGGCATCACTCATCGGTGAAGATGGACGAGAGGATTTCGCGCAGGGTTACTGGGTCCTTTTCAGGCGATTCATCATCGCAGGAACGGTCATTCTGGTCTTGCTTCTGGCTATCTCGGTCGGCCTGCCAGGGTGGTTGGCAGCAGCAGTAGCAGGTGCCTCCATCGGTCCGATCTTTCTGTTCGAATACTGGTTCACCGTCGTGCGACCTAGGCAAAAGAGTGGAGTGGAAGAGACGTGAAGAAGCGAATCGTTCATCCCTTCACCACCCATCAGAGGTAACATGTCTGCCCTCCTTGAGTTCATCGGACTTGGCGAGGTCACCGGCCTCGACCTCATCTTCGGCATCACCGCCCTGGTTGGCACACTGTTCTTCCTGATCTGGTTCGTCCTCATGATGCTCGGAGGTGTGATGGGTGGTCTTGGAGAAGCTGTCTTCGGTGCAGACATCGGCATGGATGCTGATTTGTCATTCAAGGCGCTGACCTTCCAAGGCATCGCTGCGTTCATGATGATGTTCGGTCTTGTCGGGCTGTGGGTCTCAAGAGGTACGGATAGTCAGGCGATGGGCATCCTCGTCGGAGGAGGGGCTGGAGGGGCATCGATGTTCGCTGTCTCAAAGGTCATGACCATGTTCAAAGAAATGGAAACTTCAGGAACCATTGACATCAACAATGCCACCGGTGAGACTGGCGAGGTATACCTGCGCATACCTGCCAAAGGTAAGGGACAGGTTCAGGTCCCTGTACAAGGGACGCTCAAGACGCTTGATGCAATGAGTGCGAATGGTGAGAAGATCGATACTGGCACATTGATCATTGTGACCAAAGTGCTTGCTGGAGTACTCGTTGTCAAACCACTGAGTGCTACTGACGACTCAGAAGAATGAATATTCTTGCTGCCATCTGGACATCATTTCTGTAGGGAAAAGGCAATAGCAGGTTGACCGGTGAACAAAGACATGCTTGAATGGATTGCACTTGTAGAAGATGCTACGGGAACTACAGATGATGGCTCTGGTCTGCTAACGATCATCGTCCTTGCAGCAGTAGGTATACTGGTTTCACTCGTCTTCTTCTTCGCCACGCGTTACAAGATCTGCCCCTCTGACAAGGTCATGGTCATCTATGGTCGAGTCGGAAAAGGGAAGGTTGCCGAAACTATTCACGGCGGTGGCCGACTGATCTATCCATTGATTCAAAATTCTGCGTTCCTTGATCTCAAGCCAATGACAATTCAGATCGATCTGACCAACGCCCTGTCGTTGCAGAATATCCGTATCAACGTCCCATCAACATTCACTATCGCCATATCGACAGATGTGGCAATCATGCAGAACGCTGCACAACGCCTACTCGGATTCGCTCGCAATCCAGCAGAGATTGAGGACCTCGCCCGTGAAGTGATCTTCGGTCAGCTCCGTCTGACAGTCGCCTCACTGACAATCGAGCAGATCAACAACGACCGTGAGATGTTCCTCGAAGCGATTCGAACCAACGTTGATACTGAATTGAACAAGGTTGGTCTCTACCTGATCAACGTTAACGTGACAGATATCACAGACGAATCGAACTACATCGAGAACATCGGTAAGAAGGCGGCTGCAGAGGCGAACAACCGCGCCCTCGTCGACGTGGCGAGCTCTGACAGAGACGGTGCAATTGGTAAGGCAGACGCAGACCGTGATCGGGAGATCCAGGTAGCGGAGAACGAAGCGGAAGCCGAAAAGGGGCGCAAAGCTGCAGAGGCGAGCCAACGTATTTTCGTTAGAGAGCGTGAGGCGGAAGCCGTGACAGGTGAGAACGAATCGAACGCTCGCATCGCTGATGTAAATGCAGAACTTGCTCAACGCGAAGCAGAAGCGGTGCAGAGGGCTGAAGTTGCCCGTCGCTTGGCCGAGACTGAGATTCAGAAGGCACAGTATGACCTTGAGCAGGAACGTCTGAGAGCTGAGAGTATCGTGTCTGAGAAGATCAGCAAGGAACAAATCGAGATCGCTGCTGAGGCGGAAGCTGAAAAGCTGCGACGAGTCGCCGCTGGAGAAGCTGACGCTGTTCTGGCCCGCTATCGAGCAGAGGCAGAAGGTACTCAGAAGGTGCTCGAAGCGAAGGCTGCTGGTTATCAGGCACTCGTGGTTGGAGCAGGTAACGACTCACAGGCTGCAGCAACTCTCCTGATGATTGAGAAGCTTGAACAGATGGTCGCTATGCAAACCGAAGCAATCCGTAACCTGAAGATTGACAAGATCACCGTCTGGGATGGTGGTGGTAACGCAGATGGTTCGTCTTCGACCTCGAATTTCGTATCCAGCCTGGTCCAGTCTCTACCACCGATTCATGACGTTGCTAAGATGGCTGGCGTCGAATTGCCCGAGTATCTTGGCAAAGTCTCCGGTGACGAGCCAACAAACGAGTGAGAGTCACTCACCCTTGGTGAAGGGTCCACTCATCATCCGACCCCTCTTGGCGGTAGTAGAGCGTTCCTGAATCTTCAGGATAATCGATCCACTCCCAACCATCATCTTGCGTCCATCCCTTCATGTAACTCGCAGGAGGAGATTTCAGATCTTCATCGATATCGAGCTCTCTTAAGCCACTCGACATGCGTGCTTCACTCCGGGAACGCTCGCGTTCAAGACGAATCGCTTGGTAAGGAGCAATGAACCTCAACCGCACCATTCTCTCCAGACGATGTTCAAACGCAGTCAGATCATCAGGTGTGCTCACTTCTTCGAGTTCTTGCTCAAGCCGCCGTACGCGGACACCTCGGCCGCCGAAAGCATAGAGGAAATAGTAGAGAGCTGGTAGTGTGGCAGAAAATTGAATCAAGTCCCAAGCATCGAGGGATATACTAGTACGAGGGATGTAGAGTGCGAAAGAATCCTCTGGCATGGATTCAGCACTGAGATGGTTCGAACCCTCCTGGATCTCTATGACATCGGCTACACCGTCACCATCGGTGTCGTCATCCTGCTGGTCACAGATTCCATCGCCGTCCAGATCACTCACACCACCTGGGTCATCCGGACATGCATCCAGTGCATCGACAACTCCGTCATTATCTCGATCATCAGGGTATGGATCCGCATTTCTTCCAGTTGAAGCATCACCCAGACCATCACCATCTGCGTCAACCCACTGTGTCTCATCGAAGGGGAAGACATCATCGCCATTGAGCCGACCATCGCCGTCCCAATCCTCCTCCGTCGGAATTGTTTCCAAGGCTACGAATGGCTCAATATCATCGAGGTCGGGGACCCCGTCGCCATCGGAGTCCATGCAGGCTGTGCGATGAATCCACGAGGTTCCTGCTACTGATGGGCAATCATCCAATCGATCTTCCAGACCATCGAGATCGGTGTCAGGACAAGATCTCGTCTGACGAGTGGAGGTACCGGCAAGACTCGGACAATCGTCCGTCTCATCGGACATCCCATCACCGTCTGCATCGGCGCAACCAAGGTAACTCTGCACAATACCGTCCACAATGATCCATCGACTCTGTCCCATGATCTCAGGACACATATCTGGATCATTTCCACCGGATTGATCACCCCATTGATCTCCATCGGTATCCTGCCACTGAGTTGCATCGAGTGGATGGCTATCAGCCAATCCTATGGGGTGGGCAGGCCACAGGCCATCGGCATTACTGTAACCATCGCCATCGGAGTCCAGACATCCAAAGCGATCCTTTGTCGAATTTCCAACAACATTCGGACATGAATCGATTCGGCCAAGTCGCATCTGGTCTGCATATCCATCACCATCAACGTCGGACCATACCGTGATGTCGAGATCATCGAGATCATTGAGGGTGCTCCATCCATCTCCATCAATATCAAGGCATCCTATGAGATCCTGAGTCGAAGTACCTGAATCCTCAGGACAATCATCGCTTGTTCCATAACCGTCTTCATCACCATCTGGACACCCATAGACATCGAGGTAAGACTCACCCGCCTCAGTAGGGCATCCATCGGGTCGAGCGGCAGGCGCTGGAGCATCCCCATACCCATCACCATCAGTATCTGTCCATTGGGTAGGGTCAGAGGGAAACGCGTCAGCACCATCGATGACTGCATGCTCATCATCGGGATCGGAGTACCCATCACCATCAGAATCAAGGCAACCCTCCCTGTCAATGGTTGAGGTGCCAGCTATGAGAGGACAGTCATCCAGAGGGGAGATGGCCTCATCGAAAGAGGGGTCCTCATATCCATCGTTATCATAGTCAAGAGGACTTGGGTCGGGTAGATAGGCATCTTCGATAAAGATACCCGGCCATGCTGCTCGGCGCTCATTCCCACCCCATTCGTAAGGCCAGTTGTCTCCAAGTCCATCACCGTCAGTATCACTCCACTGAGTTGCATTGCGCCAATAATCATCGCCGAGGTCAGACTGCCCATCACCATCTGCATCGGGACACCCCCATCGATCCCGCCATGAAGAGCCATGCTGACCTCGACAATCATCTGGCGTTGTTCCAGTACCAAGGTCACCAAATCCATCACCGTCTGGATCTGAAATCTGGGTAGGATCACTGGGCAGATCATCTTCAACATCGATGGTCCCATCAAGGTCGCTGTCCAAGGCGACCTGGAAATCAAAGATTTCATTCTTGTTCCGATTCGCAGTCACGTAGTCTATTCGTCCATCGTCATCGACATCAAGAAGCAAGGACCTGATCGAATTGCTAGCGACCTTATCCTTCCACGATGGTTCTGGAGGAAGGCCATCTGCTGTGCGAAAGAATGCAAGGCAGTTACTCGCAGTCGTCACAATCAGATCATCAAGACCGTCGTCATTGATATCGCCCCAATGAGCACGATAGGATTCCTTACCATGGCCATGGGACCACAATGGCTGGGTCGAGATATTCGTTCCGTCATTCTCGAACAACAGGACCATTCCAAAACGTACGATTGTCAGATCAAGATCGCCATCTGCATCGAAATCATAGAGGGAGGGGTATTCATCGCCGCCTGAAGATACTGACCACAATGTGGTATTTGCAGGATCTGAACCTTGGTATTCGAAGATCTGAGTGACGCCGCACTGATAGGTCACAACCATGTCATCATCACCATCCGCATCGAAGTCACCGATGTCAAATCCAGACTGGCCACAAATGTCTCGGAAGTGCTCGAAGACAGGGGTAGTCTGAAAGACACCGCTATCCCACTCAAGGATGTTCACCGAACGATCGGTGAGTGCCTGATAGAGATCAAGATCACCATCGCCATCATAATCAAGCAAATCGATGAACCAGGTATGGTTGCCCTGATCTATCTCAAGTGATGGTTCACTGGTCAGATTCCCTCCTTCTGAGAGAAAAACAAAACTTGAATTGAAATATCTACCAAGAACGAGGTCGTCGTCGCCATCTTGATCAATATCACCGGCAGTGACAGACAAGCCACCCAAGGATGAGGTCTCCCAACATGGAGTGGTGTTGAACCCACCTCCACTCAATCCACAATAACCTCTAGATGGACCTTCGTTCGCAAAGACAAGGTCATTTACACCATCTCCGTTGAGATCCATCACTGTCACATCAACGGAACTCATTGCATCGTCTGAGGTCCACGAAGGTACAGTCACTGGTCTTGGCTGAGGTCGATTGAAAATGATACCAACAGAGCCTGGCTGAACAAGCAGGAGGTCCAAGTCACCATCGAGATCAATGTCGGCAAGTGAGCCGTGCATCGTATCAGTGCCTAAATTCGTGCTCCAGTCTGCTGAATGGGGATACGCACCTTCGTTCCAACGATGGATTCGTATTGGGTCGGTGATATTTTCAACGAATAATAGAACATCTTCCTTGAGGTCACCATCAACATCTCCTACCACTGAATGAAAGTGCTTGTTTGGTTCCTGGTCAGTCCAATCGGGTGTCTCGTTGAATGAGCCTGCATCGCTGAGAAAGAGCATTGCACTTTTTTTGGAAAGGTGACTGGTAACAAGTAAGTCGAGCCACCCGTCATCGTTCGCATCCAATGTCTGAGCTCTGGTCACATTGGTCACATTCTGCATAAGATACTCATGGTCTCGATTCAATGAACCATCATTATTCCGATAAATGATGATGCCTTCATCCCATGTGGCTGATACAATATCTGGATCGCCATCATTGTCCATATCTGCAACTTCAGTCGAGCCGGTCAGAAGCGAGGAGTTCCCATACCAAGATGCCTGTCGTTCCAATGTCCCAAGCCGATTCATACGCAACTCGGCCTTACCTCCAGTCACACCTGCGAATAAATCGAGATAGGTGTCGTTATCGAAGTCGGCAATGGCAAGAGAAGAATAGGTAGGGTATGACCAACCTTGGCTCTCACTCTGCCATGTTACGGTTGACGGCATCGACCGTGCAGTCGGTGCGTACAACGAAAGGGGAGAGCCTGGATCGCTGAGAGCGAGGTCCATGCGCCCATCCTGATTGAAATCAGCGAATCTCATATCATTCGGCTCGGCGCTCTCGGGTGAGATCCATGTTGGATAATCAGCGAAGGTTCCTTTCTGATTCTCAAACATCTGAATTCTGCGCGTTCCATACTCACCTGTCGACAGTACGAGATCCAGATCTCCATCGCCATCAACATCGCCGAATGCTCCATACGTGTAATGGTCGGTTTCGTAGGTCTTCCAATCGGGATCCCCTGCCCTCAGAATAAGACCCTCTGAACCCGAAGTGAACAAAGGAGGCATGGATGGGTCCAGAGAGTGGGTATCAAAAGGCGAGAGGAGGCCATCACCATCAATATCCTCGACTGTCGGCCTGTACCCTACTGGCTTGTCCCACCATTCTCCACTCACAAGATGATAGCCACCGGTTGCATAATCACCGATACTGCGACCTTGTACAGGAGCATCATCGGTCGTCAACTCATCATGTTCCACAACACTATCTGGTGGAATGAGCATAATCAGAAATGTGAAAGAGCACACGACTACGAACAGCCATGCCTTCATCGAGTCTGACTGCCCGATGCCACTTATCAGGCTACCCGGATACGTCTTGATCCACTACCATGGGAGTTTCGTACCATCCCATTGAATGAACGAACCACCGTCCGATGCTTCCAGCCCTTCCATCACAGCAAACAGGCCATGAGTCGAAGCCTCAACATCAATGGCACCATTAGGACCACCCATATCTGTGCGCACCCAACCTGGATGCAACGCTACAGCAGTGATCCCCTCATCCAGTAGGTCTCGAGACATGCTCATCGTGATCATGTTAACAGAGGTCTTACTGGCACGGTAGGCGTAATATCCCCCCGAACGGTTGTCAGCAATCGAACCCATGAGAGAAGAGATGTTGCCTACCTTCGCTGCTCCTCCTTCCTTCAGTGCTGGAAGAAGGGCCTTTGTCAGGCGAAGAGGCCCCAATACATTGACATCCAGCACATTTCGACTGTATTCTATGTCCACGTTCTCAAGATGATGAGCACGGTCATCCATGATGCCAGCATTATTCATCAGAACATCGATTGAACATGTCGTCGACATGACCCACGCTGCGAATGATGCGACCGAGTCGTCATTGGTGACATCGAGAAGGTGAATCTGCAAGTCACCATTCTGAGAAAGGTCCTGAAGGTCTACACAACGACTCATATCACGTACGCCAGCTAGAACGCGCCATCCTTGCTCAAGGTAACGCTCGACCAGACCAAGACCAATACCTCGATTCGCTCCAGATACCACAACATTCTGCATATATCATCCAGAGGATGTGACTTGACAATTCTTCTGGAATTCCTGAAATTCATCAAGGGACAGCCGTGCCAGAGGGGTTTTCAGCACGGATCTATCTGGACGATGTGGATGAGGGCGTCGAATAGAACATCCTCGCAAAAGGTTCTGCCACTCGTCCAACGAATCGTTCGGACGCCGAACAATGAACAACTCACATGGCCTCTGAACACCAGTATGTTGGAGCGGTGGCTTGGTCTATCCGCCGAGGTGGGGCGCGTCGCGCAGGAAGCTGGCGTACCACCTCCAAAGGTTCTCGTGGTGTCCAAAGGCAGACCACTAAAGGACGTTAACGACCTTATCTCATCGGGTGTGAGTACCCTGGGAGAACATCGCCCGGAGGGATTAGCACAACGTGCAGAGACATTCTTTTCCAAAGTCGAGCACCATTACATCGGACCCTTTCAAAGCCGCCACCTGCGCACTATTGCCTCATGTGCAGATGTTGTCCATTCTTTTCACAGACCAGACCTAGCTCGGAAATGGGCAAACACTGAACCAAAAGCATGGGTGATGCTACAGGTGAATGCAGGTGATGACAAGACCAAACATGGTGTACATCCAAACGAAGTAGGAGGGGCACTGGCCACGCTTTTCGGAGAAAGAATTGACGTGCGTGGACTGATGACAATGGCACCCCGCACCGATAATCCTGAGACCAGCAGACCTGTCTTCGAGAGATTGGCTGCTCTGCGTCAGAAGCACGTGCAGAAGTATCCGCAATTGAAGCATCTATCGATGGGAACCACACAAGATTGGCGCGTCGCTGTAAGTTGCGGAGCGACATGGATCAGAGTCGGGCGTGAGTTATTCGAACCTGAATCAAACAAGGAGGTGATTGCTTGAGTGAATCTGATGATGAGGTCGCTGAGAGTAACTCAGAGCGGTGGTGGATGAAACCAGTGGCTCGACTCATTGCCATCAGTTTGATTTTGACATCATCTGGTTACCTACTAACCATCGCCTCAATCACGGTGATGTCACCTGATGAACCGATTTCGACGTTTCCCGAAAAATGTCCAGATGATAGCATGAACTGCGTACAGATCGGACCAACCTATCATCGGTCTGAAGGCCTCCAAGTCCTGAAATTCGATGCGCCATTGGATGTGATAGAAGGTGCAGCATATCGTTGGATCGAGGAACAACCACGCGCTGAGGTCCTATTCGATGCGTCAGACCTGACTCATGCTGTTTTCGTGACCCCGTTCTGGCGATTTCGTGATGATTTCATCATCCAGACCTTCTGTGAAGATAACAAGACCGTGATATGGATTCACAGTACATCTCGCATCGGTATTGGTGATCTTGGCATGAATCCAAGCAGGGTCAAGAACTTCCACGAGCATATGCTCACTCAAACATTCGCTGAAGGAAACTGTTCAACATAAATCCTTGAACGATGAATCATTTGTAAGAATGCCACATTATGACGACTCAATGTACTCTCACCGCAGAGAGGTGCCTGCTGGATGAAGACCCAGAACACATGCATTCGGCCATACAGATGACCCTTGTCCAAGAATGGTCCCTGGATTAGTCACCGCGTTGCAGCCAATCTGAACATCATGGCCAAGAATAGCACCGAATTTGCGTAAACCTGTCGAGACGGGGTCATCGCCTAAACGAAGCACTACTTCGGTGCCATCGTGCCTCAAATTCGATAGAACGCTACCAGCGCCAAGGTTGACTCCCGAAGCGAGTAACGAATCGCCGATATAATTGAGATGAGGGGCTTTGGCTCCCGGCATCAGCAATGAGTGCTTGATCTCAGTAGCATGACCAATCACAGACCCTTCACAAGCCCACGTATAGGGTCGAATAAACGCTCCTTGACGCACTTCGACATCACGGCCGATGAACACCGGGCCTTGGATGAGAACAAATGGGCCAACCACCGCACCCAACTCAATCACAATCGGACCTCCTGAATCATCGAGTATGCACGATGGATGAACATCTCCTGCGAAGGATGAATTCGACGATAAACGAGCACTGAGTTGCTGCTTCAATCCAGAAGGATGAGCGGGGTCAAGAAGATTCCAGGGGAGCTTGAGTCCTGAAAAATTTGGTGCATCTGGTGCTGCTGAGAAGCCGAGGTCCGCCAACGAAGGTACACCTTCCAGACTCATGACAACCAGCGCTAAGAATAGCCAACAGGATGTAGGGCTGTCGGTCAGGAAGGAAGGTCAAGCTCCACGGCGAAAAGTGGGTCCTCATGGCTCGAGTCGTGGTAGGCCACCACAACACCCCCATCTGGTAAGAGCCCGAGGCTCGCGAAATCGAAGCGAATATCATTTCCTGCGCCTGAGGTGGAATCCAGATCTCCCAGCCCAATGTAAGTCAGGGTGTCGGCCTCAAGGCTCTCGGACATGTCGCGAACGTGCCAGACGATATCGACGTCTGGACCATCAATGTCCTGATAACGGACATTGAGCACGAAGAGGTCCTGGCCAGCGTTGGCTTGGAATTCCCATTCTTCAATCGACGAAGCCGTGGCGTCGAGGCTGTGATTCTGAATCTGCCAGGTCAAGCCCCCATCAAGGGAGCGATGGTGGCTGAATGTGGTGCCTTGAAGAATCACGCAATGCACAGCATTCATGCGGTCGATGTGGCAATACTCAGAGGGGAACTGTATTGCGACTTGATTCCAAGATAGAGTGGTGTCGAGAAAGGCTGCGCTACCATCGTTGAAGTATTGCGGGAACATCAGTCCACCTGTTGGGACTGGGAAAGCACGCATCTCCTTGTGTGGCTTGTTGACATCCCAATATGGGCCAAGGTCGGTACCATAGACACCTAGGTCGACTACAAGGTCAGCGCTGCCGTCACTGCGATCTGGGAATTGAAGAGGATAGTAATTCAGCCCATCCACGCTGATCTGGCCACCAGCGTCCATAGACTGGTGCCAGAAGTTACTGACAACCAGACTGGCCCAATCACCACTACCAAGTGAACTATCGATTGGACCAACCACTTCGACCTGCCATGAACGGTCGTAGAAGGGTTCAGTGATACGGTTGTAGCACCAGCGCCAAGCCATCTCAGAATCGTCATAGAGGATGGCGTAGAATTTGTCCAGTTTCAGGTCACCGCCGATGTAAGGGAACCAAGACATAGCGATGATATCGCCGTTAGTGGCCTGCACGATGCTGCCTTCCCCAAGCCCTTCTGTACCTGGGTTGGTAGGAACGAAAGTGCGGCACTGGGGATCGGGAAGTACGCCTGGCTGCCACGTATCCCACTCATGCCCCCGGTCAAGGGACCAAACGGGATACTCTCCGCCGATGTTGAGAATACTGCCCTCGATGGTGGTCGCTAGGTAGTGCTCACAACAGTTGCCACCAAAATTTCGGTCGAAGACGGCCCATCCAGTCTCTCCGCTAGCGTTGAAGCCAAGGTCAATCGTGGTGAACATACGCATATCATCGTGGGGAACTGTATCGATTCTCTCGTAGGTCATCCAGATAGGGTCACGCGCCACCTCAGGGTCAAGGGGTTCACCTTCACCAAAGCAGCCACTGAGGGATGCACTGAGCAACAAGAGAATCACTGCGAGCACAGAGAAAGGGGCCCCCACTCGCATCTTCCAGTGTCTGGGGGTGACCTCTCATGAGTGTTGGCTCATACCTCATGCTGAGCCGCCCGCTTCAAGAGGTAATGGAGGCATCAAGATACCCGTCCACGTCGGGTCAGGTGCCCGTAGGCGATAAATTGTGTTTGAAACGGCCCAGAGCACACCCGCTCCAAGAGCTCCAAGGACACTCTGCCAGAATGGGATCGAGACCCAGAAATATGCAAGAATGGACAAAGGTGCTCCCCACCTGCCAAGAAGGGCGCCTGCTGCAAAGGTGCGACTGTGAAACATCTTGCGCTGAATGGTAGAGATGCCCTTCAGCCAATGTGTCGACCAACCCTTGTGAGCCGGCATACCGTCAAGGGCAAGCCATCGATCAAGGAGTGCGGATTCGTACAGCCAGATTGCAAGTCCACCCCTATGGGCATCAAAACTGGCCCTTGAACTCCAGTCCAATGGGGCGCTGCGTCGCCATCCTGCAAGGAATCGTGACTTTGCCGCCACTCTCTGCTCATTGCTCATATCGAACAGTTCGAGCTGGGCCTCCAAATCGAGCAACATCGAGGCGAGGGAAGCCAATGCTGGACGCCGTACCTCCCCAAAGGCGCCGTAAGCAGGATGATGAAGGGCTGGTCGAATAACTCCAGGACCTTCAGAGGACCAAGCCATAGAATCAAGCGTAATCGGGCCAAGATCAATGGTCGTATGAGTATGAAGAGTATGAGGCGCTCGCCACAACGTCTTGGACGTCGTCCATTCCTCAAGGGACTTGAGGCGAGCGTTCCATAATCGCTCATTTGGGCGTTCTCGCTTCACCAAAGAAATCGCTGCATGGACCTGGCCAAGTCTCTCACCTGCCTGCTCAGCCACGTCCAATCGCACATTTACATCATCTAACCCCTCCAGATGTGTTCGTAGTGAGGATGGATGGGAACGCCCCCATCGCATCCCAATCGTACCTCCTGAACATTCGATTCGTGCGTCTGGCACTTCGACATTCTCTGGAATAGAAACTAACAGAAAGGATAGGTCATCCCTGACGGGATACATACTCCAAGCCTCATTGCTGTGAACTGAAGCGGGACTCCATACCTCACCATCCTCAAGGCGTTGGCGAAGGGTTGCTTCCCAATCATCCCAAGTACCATGCAGCCTGACATCCGACACTCCATTTACATCATCACTCAGTGTGACAAGCATTCTCTTACCACGGTCCTTAACTGCCTGCAAGGCAATGCCGTCTGCCAAGGGGAGCTGCTCATCCATGATGCTGTCTCAAAGCGAATGGGTTTGAACGTGCCTGACTATGCCCACGGCATCCAATTGGCCCCAGGTCCTGAACGATACCAATGCCGATTACTACCTGGAGGATATTCAAGCCATTCGTGCCCATCATCTCCTGTTCGTCCTCTCACGTGGGGTGGAGGGGCTTCAATCCCGAAACCTGAGGGGTCTGAGCCTCCAGAGAATTCATTCATCCACTCCTCACCACCATTACCACCCGAACCTTTGCGAGATAACAGCAGCCCGAGCAGAGCTAGGAACGCCATCACGCCTCCAGTGATGTAGAATATCGTGAAGTCACTTGAGCCTTCACCGCTACTCGCGGCAGAAAGGCTTCCAGTGGTGTTCGAGGTACCATTTCCAGAGGCATTGTCAAGGGCATTCTCAGTCCCAGATGATGTATTGCTTGACTCATTGCCAAGGTCCGTGCTCACATTGACTTGATCTGAAGATGTTGTATCGGTTTGTTGCTCTGTTGTATCATCGGTTTCCTCAAGGATCTGGCGGCAATTCGCATCACCGTACGGACAATCGTCGATATAATCGCTCACACCATCATTGTCGTCATCATCATCCTCTTCACCATCATGACAACCATCTCGGTCTCGGTCACTCGCAGGTGTCGAGAACCATTCTATTCGGCTATATGGACACAAGTCTGCATTCTTCGATGAAACGTCACAATCCTGGTTCTGATCGACATCTTGCCCATCACAGATTCCATCCGCATCATCGTCAACGTCTTCATCATCATCCCTACAACCATCTCCATCTCGATCCTTGACTCGACCTGAGACCCAGTCCTTACGCCCGGTCGGGCAGAAATCATCGAAATCCATGATCCGGTCGTTATCATCGTCATCATCTTCGATCTCGTCATGGCATCCATCACCATCCCAGTCATTCGTGACCTTAGACTTGAATCCAGTGAAACCTAGTGGACAGTGATCCTCTAAGTTAGGAACATTATCATCATCATTGTCATCATCCTCCTCATTATTTCTACACCCATCACCATCATGGTCAGTCTCCCAATTCGACTGCCATCCAAGCAGGCCATTCATGCAATAATCCTCGGTGTTCGGAACCCCATCGCCATCATTATCGATATCTTCTCCAATGCCATCGTCATCACCGTCAAGGCAACCGTCGCCATCATGATCGTTCGCAGGTGTAGACAGAACGCCAACCTGACCCATCGGACAAGAATCACGGGCATCGATTTCTGGCCAATCAATGATTCCATCATTATCTCGGTCCGGGTCCTCTATCGTGCGATCTTGACACCCATCGGAGTCGTGGTCAGTAATCGTACCTCTTTGAGGATCGTTGTTCGCCCCCCACCCAATATTTCCATACTTGCAAATGTCAATGAGGTCAAAGACATCGTCATTGTCTCCATCGTTCTCTTCGAAACTAGCATCATGACATCCATCACCGTCATGATCGTTCTCTGCTGTCGAGTTCCAGTCGGTTTTCCATTGATTGTAACCGGGTTGAACCATCGGGTCTCGGGGGTCATCTGCTAGGACATCTGGGTCGCAGCTGTCATCGCGGTCGGTGACACCATCATTATCATCATCATTATCCTCATTGAGATCATAGCATCCATCATCATCGAAATCAGTCGATGCCACAGAAGGACCCCAACCTACGTCACCCCGGGGGCAATCATCAATCTCGTCGTCCATTCCATCGTTATCGTCATCATCATCACACGTATTACCGAGTTCATCTTGGTCATGATTCTCCTGATCAAAATTCGAGATTGTCTTGCAATTATCGAGACGATCGGCAATACCATCTCCATCCTCATCTGGATCAAACTTTGACACCCAACCATCCCAATTTCCTCGATGAGTGGTTGTCTGGCCGTAGAGATTCATCGAACTATCAACTGTCCCTATCCGATATACAGTCCCATTGTCATCGATGTCAATTGAATGGGTGTAATACCGCCGATTGCTGTCATCACGCGTGTCACTATTGTAATCATACGATTTTGAACCATCTGATGAGACTGTTTCGACTCGATAGGACCCATACACCACGTGAATATTGCCATCTGGGTCAACGGCCATGCCAGCATCTCGCTGGTCCTGATCATGACAGCAATCCGACAATCGTCGATACCATTCTTCATTCCCAGAAGCATTCCACTTTGCTATGAATGAACCTGAACCTGAAGGGACGGTCGACTGTCCAAAGGTGTATGAATTCCCCCCTGATTTGTATCCACGGACAATGGGATTCTGATACTGATCAAGTGCGACCTCTCGAATGTAATCCTGATCATTGAGCCCCACAGACTTGGCCCATTGGACCGTCTTCTGTGAATTCACCTTGACGATGAACATGTTCCAGTCCCAGCCGTAATTGTTGTTCCGACAGGTCCTATGTCCACTGAATTCGAAACATCCCTGCGTCGATTCACCATGATGAGAGCCTACGAAATAGAAATTCGATTGATTGTCAACAACAATATCATGAATCTCATTGTTGTGATTACCACTGCAGCCATTGTTATTACTTCGTTCCCACCCTTTGTTATCTTCCACCCACTGGAAGGTGCCTTGACTGTTGAACTTCGCTACAAAACCCGTCCACATCCAACTTCCACAACTTCCACTCATGGGATTGTTATTCGATACCTGGAATGAGTGGGTCGTGTGATACCAATAACCGACCACGTATACATCATCGGTGGAAGGGTCAACGGCCACACCTCTGGCGTAAGCCTCGTTGCTGCAGGTGCCGTCACAACCAAGGGAGTGAGCCCACTCCCAGACTCCAGTAGGTCCAATCTTTGCAACAAATCCATCATAGTGACTATCACCACTGTTATCTTGAATCGAAAGTGACCCGAAATAGGCAGTGTAGCGATACCAACCACTAATCACGGCACTGCCATCGGACATGATATCAAGATCGGTGACATAAGCCCGTCCACTCCCGCAGCCATGGCTGTTGTGAACTCGCTCTTCCCATTCCAGAGTTCCATCTGGTTCGTACTTGGCAACAAAGACCTCCTCGCACGAGTTATCACCCTGCAACGTTGCTGCACTGTTCGAGGATTGGTCACCAAGATAGAACTGACAATTACTATCTGAACTAGTACAATAATCACCTGCGACATAGACTGAACCATCAGATGATGCCTTGATGTGTCGGGCATAATCGGGCTCATTACTACCTAGGCCATTCAGCCATTGATATGCCTGTCCGGCTGGGGTTGTCTGTCTACCTGAAGTCACCAGAGGTTCAGCATCTACATCAGCAGCGGTGGCCGGAATTGCCATTGCTGTGGTTGACAGAATAAGGAGGAAACAGAACAATCGTGCTATGGTAGAATCTTTCATATTGGACCCTCAATGGTGGTGTCTGCGGATACGCGCCCCGATTAGCGGTCAACATACACCCATATGAAAGACACCCAAGGAAGACTGGTCAAGCACAGACGCATTGATATCTCTCTGTCCAATGCACACTATGAGTGGTCACTTGATTCCAGACACTATCGTCAATCAACTCTTGGCAATGGAAGGATATGACCGGATTCTTGCAGCTGATCAACAAGCGAAGAAACTCAATATCACGCCTGAACAACTTCTTGCCCAACTTGCTCAAATCGAAGCAGAAAGGGAAAGGGGAACGAATCAAGAAGTTGGAACCGATGAGTATGCCGCTGACCTATCCGGTGACACCAACGAAGCAGAATTAGTCGTACACAGCGCCCGACGAATCGCTGACATGTCGCGCTTTCGCCTGCGCTACGCCGCTGATGATGAAGCACGAGGTAATCAGAGCATGGTCAATGATGCCGTCCTCTGCCCTAATTGCTCGGCTCCGCTGGGCATTCCAGATGTTCGGCCAATCAAGGTCACATGTCCTGCCTGCAGCGTTGAGAGTCTTATCATGTCGTGATATGAGGTTCATCTTTGCCAACACAACTGCCTCCTATCCAAGACATTGTACTCTTGTCGAGGTTGCCTTTCCTCCCCCAAGCCCGGCCACTTCTCGAGCAATTAGCAAAGCACTCAGATTTAGACACAATGACTCTGATCGATGGAGAAGGCACCAACGAGATGGGTGTTCGTTCAAGACAACGTGGGATGCAACGACTGCTTGAAGCAGTCTTGCGTGTCGAGGCGGATGGTCTGTCAGATACGCTTGATCTCTACACTCCCCTGGGCCAGACAATCGAGACAATGGGGTATGTCTACGCCCTCATGCTGGTATGTGCCAGTGGAGAAGAAGCCCTTGCTCGACGCTGGGCGCACGGAGAGGCACTTAGAGCGACGAATATCCTTTCAGAACAACCTGAGCAGTTAGAGATCATCGCTCAGACCTATTTGGGTGATGTAAACAAACTCAGCGATGGTTCATGGGAGATTCCTCTCTCTACTTGGCTTGAAAGTGCAGTCGGAATCTCTGGTCAGCCATGGCGGTTAGTGAATCAGCACATAGAGAAAGGAAAGGTGATGCTGCTCAGCGATGGTAATCGAACGAGTGACGGAAGGTTGTCACGTCTTCTCCTCGAAATCATTCGGGCTTCAATCGTCGAAATCGTCCAGAAACGCTTGGCGAATATGGATGATGTGACACATAGCCATCTGGCAGAAGCTGCCGCATCAGTCGAAAATGAACTGCGACGCAACCATCAGAAAGCCGTGGTCCTCACAGACGCACACCCTGACGACTGGCCACCATGTCTGGCTTCTGCCATCCAGGAACTTTCAGATGGTGTGAACGTCAACCACGTCGGCCGCGTCTTCCTTGCGGCCATGGCCACTACCATGGGATGGACCATCGAATCAACGCAGGCATTGTTCGCTAACGCTCCTGATTACGATGCCGACACCACTCTCTATCAATTGAAGAGCATCTTTGATCGTGGATACACACCTCACGGTTGTGACAAACTCAAACTCAATCACAGTTGTCCCGTCAAACCTGGACAAAACCGTCTATGTGATCGTGAATGGTTAACACATCCTCTAAAATACCTCAAAGCACGAAAGCGATACAGAAGTCGTGACGAAGACGCTGCAAAGAACACTGAACAGGGAAGGGGTGATGAAGGTCCGACACCCAGCACCTCTGAAGGAGCACCTACATGACCCGGACTCTCGTTCTTGTCGTCGACCGCGATGACGATCTGGGAGTTAAGGCGGGATTGCGCGGCCCAGTGGTTGGGCGGCGAAACGTTCTCGCAGCGGCTCTCAAGTTGGGCATTGCCGACCCTGAGGAGTCAGATACTAACGCTATTTTCGCTGCCCTTCGACAACATGACCTGATTCTTGAAGAGGCTGGCCCTGAAGATGCTGTCGAAGTCGCAATCCTAACTGGAGATGAAAGAGTAGGTGTGCGCTCAGATCGAGCGATTGCCTCGCAGATTGAGGATGTCATCGAAACATTCGGACCCGATCGTGCCGTCATGGTTTCTGACGGGGCTGAAGATGAATCATTGCTGCCAATCATACAGTCACGCATAGCCATCGATCATGTACACCGGGTTGTAGTCCGCCAGTCAAAAGGGCTTGAGGGGACATACTACTACATCGTCAAGGCTCTCGACGACCCCGCTCTCCAACGTCGAATCGTTCTACCGATAGCATTGGTCTTTGTCACAATAGGGATTGGGATCGTCTTCAAACAGGCTTGGTTGATCGGCGCCCTCCCACTCATTCTTGGAATATATCTGATGGCCAGGGGACTTGGAATGGAAGCCGTCTTCAGTCGAATCGTTGATGAGATGAATTCGAACACAGATGGTGCCATGATCTCAACGGTGTTATGGTCAATGTCATTCATCTCGGGTTTGCTAGCGGCAGCAACAGCTTGGGATACATACCAAGATATGTTTGCTCAGAATGAATCGATGAACATCATCATTCTCACCATGATTGATGGTTCGCTACAATGGCTCATCATCGCATTCCTCTTTGCAATACTTGGCGGACTTGTTCTTGGAGCACGACGTGGACGCTTCCGGGGCCGTCTGCTCGTAGTGATGATGTTCGTCCTCACGATATGGGAGTTCTCCCGAACTGCACTTACCATCGCCATCAAGGGACTCAATGGTGAAAACTACACCTTTGATCCAAACACGTTCATCCCAGAGTGGGGGGCATCGTTGCTATTTCTCACTGGAGCATGGTTGACTTGGCGGACTGTACGCGTCGTCGAGCGCCGCGACGAGGATCGAAAACGCTTCCACGGTGTATGAGCGGATGATGGGCCATCCTCCTTCCGAGGCGCTCCAGCTCCAGCGAGAGGCAGTGAAGGCGTTTGGTTGGTCTGCAGGTGATGATCTAAAGGCCCTTGAATATGTGATTGACATCCTCGGTGATAATCTCATAGATTCAGATAAGGTATGGAAACGCCTCGCGGATACATTGAGAGAAATTGGTAGAGTCACGATCATCGGGGCAGACGTCGACTCAATCTCTCTCGATATGGGAAGGGATGAACACTATCTCGTAGCTGATGGGGCATTCGCGGCTTTCACGCATCTCGATTCATCAATCATTGAACGTGTGCTCGCAATAGTGACCGACGCTGATGGAGGCGATGAGATGAGAAAGGCGATTGATCATCCCCACATCCTCTGGATTCTCCACCCACATAATGACAACATCGACGACGTCGTTGTTCTGGCTCAGCATCTCAAAGAACTGAAACGCACAGTCGTGCTCACACATCAACTTGAGGAAGAGGTGATTGGGGCGGTCAACGTAGGAGGTCTCACAGATGGAGACCGGGCCGCTTGTCTTGCACGACATGTGCTTGATTCATCTGCAATCAAACTCGATGGATTCAGTATTGGTCACATCGGTCACTGGTCCGGACAGAGTGACCCCGAACAGAAATTGCTGAAGCTGGATTGGATGGCAAAGATTCTAGATTCCCTTGGACTTGATGGATTCAGAACCAGTCAGCCAGAGTTTTGACCGTCACTGTCTCATTGATAAAAAGAGCATCAACGGCCTTGATACCTTGTTCAACGCGCTGACGTGTGTAGGATTGAACATCATAGGTCTTCATCATGTATTGGATGACGTCGATGTACTTGCGTACAGCACCTTCGCTGACTGTCAAAATCAAATTCCCCCGACACTGATCGATGCGATCCCCCATTGAAACAAGAGGCGATGAGCCTCGCTCGCGGATGGCAATACAATGCCCAGCGAGGGGCATCCTCCGATACTTGGCTCCGCAGGACGTGCAGCGCACCTTCTGACGTGAGAAAGCAACAAGATTGCCGCGTAGGTCTGGAAGAAAATGGTCCTGAATGACAGAGGAAGCTACATCTCTTTCACTCACACCGCGTAGTTTCTTGCCAAGACGGAGTTGGCCATCGAGTTTGTCCCTCATCGTCTTCAATGTCTTATAGGACGAGGCTACCGGGGCTTGGTCTATCTGTAATGATTCGTGTGTGTACCCAATATTTCGTTGAGCCAATGAGGTGCCAAGCCGCTTTTGGATGATGTCCATCAGATCACTGAGCTCCTTGGGATGTGCATGTTGCTCTGTGAGCCGATAAAATTCAGCAGGGTAGAACCACGCGGCATCAACGTTATGCGCTTCACTATCGATTTCCTTAGGATTGATGCGAGTTGTAAGGACAAGAGGGGCGTCCATCAACCCACCTCGTCGATCTGGAAGTATCAAGCGACTGAAATTTAGCAGCCCGTCGAGGAGAAGCATGACACAATCTTCGTCACCGTCACAGTTGCGGCGCTTTGCTGCGTGAAATAATGGATGAGCGAACGAAGCAGAGGCTCGAGTCCATCCAATGATTCTACCAAGAACCCCTCCAGATGTATGGGGGGCAAGTCCAACGATGAGGTGACCTATCAGGTCATCTCCATCACTAACCCCATAGTAGGGTTCCTTGTCATAGAATCGTTTGAGGAGGTCGTCAACATACTGCGCGGTGCGGACAAGCAATGGAATGGAAGACCGTGAAAGGACCAGATCCTGAGAGAATAATTCCACCATCTGATCATCATCATCCAATGGCTTACCGTTGCTGTCATGGGTATAACCAAGGGTTTGCATGCGCTTTGCCGTGGTTCCAATCTCACTTGGCATCACATGGGTAGTCGGCACATCGATCATATCGAATCGAATCGTGCCGTCCTTGTTGACAGGCAACTTGTGAAGAGCTCTAAGAATAGCTTTGGCAAGAGGTTCTGGGGAACCGAGTTTGGACATCAGGTCACGAACAAGTTTCACCTCTCGGGGCAATTGTGGTTCACCTATCGTCTGTAATGCATCATCAACGACTGAAATCACATCGACGGTTAACTTGGATGGATGATCTGGCCGGGGTTCTGTCCTTCCCCTACATTGCTTTCCTTTCTGTTCTAGGTGAGGATGTGGACAGGTCAGAAGTGGAGTGATGCGTTGGCAAACCTCACATTCACGCTTCCGAAGTCGAACACGCGTAGTCCCATTGCTGACAGCAGCATTCAGTAGACGCTTCGGGCCAGCATCCATACCAACTGGAAAGAGACCATGAACAGCAGGTTTCATCGTTCGTTCAGCTGCTTTTTCAGGACGCCCCATTCTGCTCCCTACCCTAATGGTAGCTGCATCGCCCCAGCGCAGGTCTGCACGCTCACGCACTATCGCCAGTGTTCGAAGTTGACGGTGCAGATTGATTCGGTCTTCAGCCTCAGCTTTCTGAACTGGATCGACTGGATCTTCATCGATAAATCCGGCTGAGGCTTCCTCTCCGATCAACTGAGTCTCCTTGATACCCTTTCCTTCTTGTCTGGCCCTTGTTTCAGCCTCAATGCGAGCTGCTTCGCGCGCCTTTCGAACCCTTTCCTGGTGTTCCCCGATTCGATGAAGAAATGCCACATCGTCAATGAGGGCATCACGTGCTGCATCGGCATCTGAACAAAGTGTAATCGCCATCGATTCATCCCTCTGATGAATTCCTTCTTGCAAAGCGGCAACTCCTGCAGTGAGAATAATGTCATTCCCGTCATGATAATGTGCTATAGAGAGGGCAAGGAGTGACGCCTTGATAGATCCATGACGCCACTCAGCTATGCGTTCTGACTCAGACAACAAAGGTCGATCCTCTGCAGTAGGGGGCTCACTCTCCTTTGAGACCACTGCAGACCAGCCATCTGCCGCGTTTGGAATGCGAAATCGTTCGCCATCTTCGTCATCCTCACGTTCACCTTGAAGACAGGCTTCGATAAGAGAACGCAACCAGATCAAAGGAAGGTCTGACCAAAACGGAAGATGTGGCGGAGGGAGAGAGGTGCCAAAAGTCCGAGCAATCGTCAACAAGACGTCAATCGAGAAGTCTGAGGAGCGTAACCAGCGATGCCAGAGAGCTTGATCATGAAGATTGATTGCATCATGTTCAGGTGCTCCTTGGACTTCATGATCACATAAGATTCCTCGAAAAATCTCTAGAGACGACTCATCTGAGAAGGATTCGATGATCTCTGATGCCCAGCGATGCCGATCATAAGAAGCTGGAACGAGGTTCTTGTTGTTCTCAAGGAACTCCCCGTATCCAAGAACTATCTCACCGAGGTCCCATATCTCAATGACATCGGGGGAAAGAACTCGCATCTCCTGAATCTCTTCCACTCGTCGAGCCGTCCCATCCCGTAACAGAACAAATGGTGGTTGTGCCTCATGGCATGAAGTGACTGCCGTCGCCTTACCCGGTCGTTCGATCTTCATCTGTGTTCCAACACTGAGAAACTCATCAACGACAAACATGCTTGAGGGATGAACGCCTGCCGCTGCAAGGCCACCGGCGCGAGCCCTACCATAGGCAAGTCTGAACCCACCCGGCATCGATGGCTGACCAAAGACAGGTCGTCCAGCGATGATCTCTTTCATGAATTTCTTTCCTGGTTTGATCACCTTGACGCGGTGCTCACCTGCCTCACCCTCGTCAGTCGTCTCCGTTCTCTCTGCGAATATTTTGATAAATTCCCATCCATCAACACCAAGTCGGCCTGTATGCTTCTGAATCTTCGGTGCTTTCAGACACATACCTTCACCAATGACGAGTAACATGCCACCTCGTAATCTGTTACCATCGACATTCGGCAGGTCACGTTGACCACTGACCTCAATATCCTCAGTCGATTCTCCATTAATCATCACTGGACAGGAACGTATGATCACATCAATCTCATCAGGGGGGGGACGATACTGTAGATTGCCGCGGTACAACCCGAATTCCTCTTTACACCGCTCGATCTCTCTCTCTGTCGGAAGATATCGGTCAAGACCCATCTCTTGGCGCAACACATCCGCGATGAGCACGGACATGGCTTGAGCTGTCCCGCCTGCAGCACGTATCGGGCCAGCATAATGTACTGAGAGGAAATTACTTCCAGAGGGATTACGAAGGATCCTCACATCGCAGATACCTTCCAATGGGGCAACAAGAACCGCCTCGGTGAGAATGGCCAGGCCAACTCTGAGACCCAGTTCAATGGCATCGACATCTTCTCGACCCTCTTCGCTAGCTCGGCGGGCAACCCCTCGCGCCGCAGCGACCGAACACGATTCTCGGTCCATGCTCTGTAGCAGTTCACGTATCTCCGTAGCAACCTCAATCCCATCGAGATGTTCGGCCAACAGTTTCTCAGTTCGCCCGGCAAGATCAGCAGCACGAGGTATCTCAACTTCTGTAGAAAGATCGTAACCCCTCTTTCTTGCTTCATCTGCAATCCTGTACACTTCATCGCAGCGGTCATCGAGCCATACATGGTAGCGCTCAAGAGTAGCCGCGTGGTCCTCCTCACTCAGCAACACGATTCAGCACCCGATGATATCAGTGAGCAGCGATTGCCCATAATGTTCGCGACAGAATATGTTAGAGCTCGTTTCCATCATCTCCATCAACCATCCGAAGGATTTCAACGTCAACCTCTGTGGTCCAAACATGGATGAGAATCTCGCCCGACGTATCGCGTCCCGTTCTCTCCTTTTGACCGAAGAGCAGGAATTCACACTTGCATCTGGCCAAACCTCGAATCGATTCTGCGACCTCAAACCCTCAATGCTCGATCCGTATACAAGTTCTATGATCACTGAGGGGTTACTCAACATCATTGAGAGCCTGAAACCGGACTTTATCGGTGGCCTTGAGTTAGGAGCCGTACCTCTTGTTTCTCAAGTCGTAGCGGCCGCGGGTGACAGAGTTCAAGGTGGTTTTGTTGTCCGGAAGACGCCAAAAGGACGAGGAGGGCGGGCCACAGGAAATCCTGCTGGAATCGAAGGAGTCCCTATCATCGGAGGAGGCCAGGTTGTTGTTCTTGAAGACGTGGCAACCACAGGAGGTTCAGCCGCCCTCGCTGCCGAATATATCACAGAGACCACCGCTTGCGAGGTCATCGCGGTCATCACGGTCATCGACCGGCTTGAAGGGGCTCAAGCTGTCATCGAATCTCAAGGCATGGCATTTTATTCACTGCTAACTATCGAGGACCTTATCCAAACAGGACTCCAAGCGACCCGAACAGAGGAGTCGTAAGCGTTGTCTGATCCATTGAAGCGGCTGCGCACGCCACATGAAGTCGTGTTGTATCGGTCCAAATATCTGGCTTCTTCGGAACTGTCACAAGGCATCATCGTCGATGTAGCCTGCGGGGGGGGAACCCCGCTCATCGAAGCATGTCGGATAACTGGGAAACGTGGAATAGGTATCGAATTGGATGCTGAACGAGCAGCTCTAGCTCAGGAAGAGGTACGCACCTCAGGTCTACCCATCGAAGTGCTCTGTGGTGATGGGACTGATGTATCACTCATCACAAATGAAAATGTCGCAGTTCTCATGTACGACCCCGAGCGCCCAATGTCGGGAGGTAGCAGTCATTTCGACGGCTTGCAACCACCTATCGAAGATGTCATCATGGCATGGACCCCACGGCTCTCAGAAGGAGCTGCCTTCCTCTTCGATCTACCTCCACGTTTCTCAAAGGAAGATCAACAACGCGTTGAGAATCTGATCGAGATTCATCTCGGAGCTTGGCCAACGTGCTGGTCAGTCCTCAGCCGAGGGGCCTCTCGGATCGACAGGCTCATGCTTCACGCAGGACCTACGGCTGGCACGTATAATCGGCGTTGCATCAGGCTCCTACCAAATGGAGAGGCATGTGAACTGATTGGCAGTGCAGAAGAATCACCCGGGGAAGATGAACGACCCATCGCCATCGGCGATATCCTTGGCCTTATCGATGCAACCGTACCTGTGGCGAGATTGTGGACTGCGTGGTCTTCCAACCATCTTATCGATGGTTGGTTGGTCCAAGCTGGAAGACGACCAACTGTTCGATTTGAACAGTGGCCGGTCGCGCCAGATCCCTTTCTCATCGACGGAGGAACTGTTGTCACAATCCTGCCAAAAGAACCGCTTAACGAATCAATGGAAGCGATTCTATCAGCCTGCCATCGCCACAATCTTGCCGGTGCGCTGCTTAGAGCAAAAGTCCCCTCAGACAGTCATTCCAAATTTCAACGCATGTTGGACGCAACACGTGTCAAAGGCGAGCGTGACGCCATCATCATCGACCTTCCGAATGCAGATAATCCACATCTCGCTCTACTCGACCGAAGTCGTTCTGCGACGCTTGATTGATAAAGGGAATCAGGGTCGGTCGAATTCGCAGCAACGGTGGTAGCATGGCAGAGGAAGCACAGGCCGAGGTCGACGAGGCTGAGTTTCGTTACCTCTTCCGAATCGCCGCCACGGATATCGATGGCCAGAGAGCCATTCGACAAGGTCTGACCGCGATTAGGGGAATAGGACAGCGCGTTGCCCAGACCATTTGTACTATCGCTGAAGTCGACGGAGCCAAGGTCGGCGGACATTTGACCGACGATGAGATTCATCGCCTCACCCAGTCCTTGGAGACATTTCCAGAAACTGCACCTGAGTGGCTCTTAAACCGCCAGAGAGATCCTGAATCTGGAGACGAGGTTCACCTCTATGGCCAAGATCTCAACATCATTCGTGCCGAGGATATTGCCGAAGAAAGGAGACTCAAATCATACCGTGGCATACGCCACGCCACTGGACAAAAGGTCAGAGGGCAAAGAACGCGTAGCAACGGACGACGAGGTGACACTTTGGGTGTCAGTAGAAAGAGATGAGGTGTCTGATTGGGTCATCCGAAATTTTCTCGTCGTCAATACGACACGCCAGCGCACCCATGGAAATCAGAGCGTATCAAGGAAGAGCATGATCTTCGTGACAAGTACGCACTGAAGAACATGCGAGAAATCTGGAAGGCTCGCTCCCGACTTCGCCGCCACCGCCAGCATGCAATGAGCCTCCTCAGTACGTCCGACTCGGACATAAAACACCTGCAGCGAGAGAAAGAAGAGATTTTGATGAGTCTGAAATCACGTGGCTTCATTCCCCTCAACGCTTCCCTTGACGAGATTTTGTCCATGACGGTAGAGGATATCTTGGACCGTCGCCTACAGGCAGTCACCTACCGCCTTGGGCTTGCATCCTCCCACGCACAGGCAAGACAACTCGTCTCGCACGGTCATATCGCTATCAATGATCAAAAAGTCTCAGTCCCAGGTTACATCGTTCGAGTCGAAGAGGAAGACAACATCAGTTACTATCAGACCTCGACACTATCTGATTCCGAACACCCTCTGCGACGAGAAATAGAGGAAATCAGGGCCTCTGCTGAGTTCGGAGAAGGAGAAGAGGATGAGGGAGAAGACCCCGAATTCAACAAGAAGGACATCGCTGACATCAAAGAAAGTGCTCGAACTGCTCCTTCGGCTGATGATGTCGATACAACGTCACCTGCTGACGAAACAAGTGCAGAGGCAGATAACAGCGTTGAAGTTCAGCCTGTTGAGGCAACGGAGGTCTGAGAATGTCACACAAAGCCGTTGTCCACATCTATTCCTCATACAACAATATCCTGTTAACCGCGACCGACCTTACTGGAGCTGAAACCATTGCTCAGGTCAGTGGGGGCATGGTCGTCAAATCAAGCAAGGATAGCGGGGGACCATTCGCTGCTACAAGAGCTGCCGAATTGCTCGCCGACGCTATCCGAGAGAAAGGGTTCGAATCGATCATCGTGAGATATCGTGGTCCAGGTGGAAACAAACATCACAACACTGGACCCGGTGCACAGGCCGCTATTCGGGCCTTTACGAGAGCAGGCATTCAGATCGCTAGGATCGAAGATGTCACACCTATTCCCCATGATGGCACTAAGAAGAAAGGAGGCCGTCGGGGTCGTCGAGTCTGAGGAATGTCCATGAAAATCGAATCACTGATTGATGACGTCACCAAAGGAGCCTACCTCCTCAAAGATACTGATCGGGCTGCTGTCAACGCCCTTCGAAGGACTTTGATGTCAGATGTACCCAAGATGGCCATCACGCGCACCATGTTCAATCAGGGCACAACAGAGGATGATTCAGACTCAGGGAAGATGGAATCCACCAATATCTTGCCCGATGAAGTCATTGCTCACCGTCTTGCTATGATTCCCATTCCTACGAATCTAGATGAGTTTCATTTCCAAGACGAATGCCCGAATTGTATGAACCTCCCCGAAAAAGAGAGGGGATGTCAATCCTGTCAGATCATCTATGGAGTCAAAGCTAGGGGTACTGCAGAGGGAGTTGTGGTTCGAGCAGGCGATCTTGATCCCATCACCGATGATGAATATCCGATAGCTGAGCGCTTCCATTCTATTCCGATCACCAAAGTCTACGAAGGTCAGTACATCGAAGTATACGGCTATGCCGTACTCGGACGTGGAAGAGACCACATCAAGTGGTCACCAGTATCTGGAGTGGCATTTGAAGCGAACCGTGTCGCTGTGCTCAAGAACGCTAAACGAGCAAAGGAAGTGTTCTTTTCATTGGATCTTGAATTCTCAGCAGACGAATTCACTGACGGCCGTATCGCAGACCCATTGCGGGTTATTGAACTCGACAAACTGCTCAATCTCGTTCGAAAGAACTCCGGACGTGAGGAAAACTTCGATGATGCAATCGTTCTTGAGGAGGTGGATGGCGAGTACATCCTTCGTTTCGAAAGCGATGGATCGATGAGCCCGAACACAGTCATGCGACAGGCTTGTCTCGAGTTGCGCGACCGATTCGGGGGAATTCAAGAAGAACTCAATCTATCTCTGGATTGATTTCACGCAGTGGATTTTTTGAGACCCTCGTGAGCAAGCAGCGTCCAGCAATATCATCGTTGATCAATGCACTCATGTCGATGTCCCCTGTGTTTAGATACCGAGGGGCGATGAGGACGGAGGCACCAATGAAACAAGGAAGAACAACAACGTGATCATCCATCCGATTTTGCCGCACCATTTCACGTGCTTTGTTCAGGAGATTCATCAATCCCTCAAGTGCATCAAATCCACTTTTACAAAGAAATTCATCCGCTGCTTGAATCACACGGGGCCAGATTGCAGGAGACCAATCACTCTGTCCAAGCATTTGGAGCGAATTTCGCCCAGCTGCACGTATGACTGATGCACGCATCTCATCATCAATCCAAGCCGCTGTTTGTTCCTTCTCCACCCCCCATAACAAAAGCACGGGAACTTCAATCGAGAAGCCCTTCACCTCTCCATTTCCCGGAGTCCCATCAAGGCGCCAGGGCGAACCAATGGATAAGCGACGCTCGATGCCTCCTGCTGCCAAGCCGGCTGCATCTCCTAATCCCCCGGACAACTCTCTATCCACAAGGTGCGCTATGGCAATCGCTGCTTCTATCTCACCGGGTCGAGTAATCAGGGCAACTGCAGCGGCGACTGCGGCGGACATCCCAAAACCCCGAGAAAATGGGAGATTGAGTCGAATCAAAAGATGCAATGGACCTGAATCAGTGTGCTTCAATGCCTGTCTTGCAACAGTTTCTACAGCCTCGATCAAACTCTCTTCAACACCTTCTATCACAAAGACATGATTGATTGAACCTTCATCTTCAAGCACATGAACATCGACTCCAGCATCAAAGCACACTCCGACCCCTATACTACCCTGATCAATCTGCTCAGTAGGTTGGGGTTCAACTGCGAACAAGAGTGTGGCATGACCTCCGCAACGAACGGAATTAGTCATGATCCCTCATCCACATGCATGGCTGAGAGGTCAAGAGGTGTGGCATCGAGAAGAACGACGCCGGGAATAGAGATTGCATTGTTGAAGCCATGCCGGTAGACAATCGCTCCTTGACCCCACATCTCGACATATCGACGCATCTGCTTCCGCGTCTTACGAATAGGAAAATCGAGGTTTGCACCATAGTAGTGCTTTGCATCTATCCAAGCAACTAGATCGCCATTGACATGCAATTGGTCAAGAAGGAGGATGTCGGGTGTATTTGTCGCTCGGCCATGCTCAGAGGTCTGCTCTTCAACGAGCTCCTCTTGGGTTCGGAAACGAACATCATGTGAAGCGAGATGGTTGGCGAGAACTGTCTCAAATCGGGCCGAACGGTCATGCGTTTCGGATTGATCGGCACTACTGATCCTATCTTGTTCGGCCGCCTCCCTGTATTCCTTCAGGTCGCGACCCTTCAGCCTGCGGTCAGGATCCTTCATCGCCTCTTTGATGCGTTTTTTCGACCACCTTCGAGCAGAGAAGATGGCTCGCATCACATTGAGGGGTGGATAGTCCCTATTGCGAGAGATGGCAATGATTCCTTGGCCATTGTCATAATCTCGTAGCAATCGATCTGATTCTCTCATCATCCGTCCATGTCGATACACAGATTTCTGCTGCAATATGGCTTTACGAAGGGAAAGGGCCTGATCGACGGTCATCTCCAACCCACGATCCTCAAGACTCTTCGCTAACGCAGCGACATCATGGTCATTCATCCATCCGTATTCACCACGTTGAACAACGAATTTCGCCACTTCATTCTCAACCGATGGTGTGACTGGTAGAATCGTCCAATCAAGATCTATCCGCTCTGGAGGAGGATCAAGTGATTTTGGGAGACCCTCAACGCCCTCTCGGTCAAATCTAGTGAGAGCAAGGTCTACTGCTGTCTCACGCAGTTCTGCAGCACTTGGTCGGTCATTCACGTTATTCTTCCTCGAATTGTTGTTGGCCATGTTCCTGCATCGAGCGTACGACCGCATTCACGAGACTCTCGATCGTGCGCTGAGCTGTTGCTGTGAATGTGCTGCGGGCGATGCGGTTCAAAAACAAACGGCTGATGAAACCCGTGAACTCCCATTCAATAGTGAATGTGAATAATTCACCATCCCCATCTCTACTGCGCGACCAGCGATGTACGAGATGATTGATCGCCTGTGAACTCAAGCGATCAAGACGCATCTCTTGCTCCAGTCGCAGAACAATATCTGTATCGGAAGCGATTTCAACCAGCCAATGATGCTCAGAGGGACGGGATCGAACGGCAGTATAGGTGATGATCCGTTCATTAAGGTGAACATCGCCTTCTTCCATCCTGAGAATCATCTGTAAATCAGGCATCCATGCTGTCCATTCTGAAGGTGTTGTGATCATTGACCAAGCAATGGCCATCGCCTTATCCGCGAAATGCGCCTCACGTGTCACGAAACGCGGCATGCACTCCCGAGTAGGGGCTGCAGCATGACCCTTCTGTCAGGATGCTACCCTAAATGCCAGTGCTGGTTGAAGAGGTGCAGCTACAGCAGCCTTCCCACCCACATCTTCACCATCTCCTGCCTTCCAACAACTCACTTCACGGAGATCTAATTCTTGAGCAATGAACTTAGCATTCTGTGAGAGAATAGCCTCTTCATCAAGTTCAATCACAATCATTCTCCTCTCCTCTGGGGTTCGCTTGAAATGACGATCCACGATTTTTTTCCACATCTGAGGAACATGTCGGCGAATTTCATCATCCTGAGTCTCAGGTAGGCGCATGACCTCGGGCATTGCACCGCGCAAATCATTACCACGGGAATCATACTCAATGGCAAAACGTGTCAGGTGCTTGGGGAGGTCGCTGCTAGTCTGGAATACAAGCGAGGTCATTGGTGATGCTTCCTTACGTTCGGCCAATCGTTTCACATGGCGTGCTTGGTCAAGCACGATCTGGAGGTAGACTTCGGTGAGGAGATGTCGCTCATCCTCATCTTCAGAATCTGCGATGGTGGTTGTTGTCATGGCAAGAAGGTCCTCATGACCAAGCCCCGACCAGATCTCCTCTGCCAAGTGAGGAGTGGCTGGAGCAAGAATCGGAGCCCATTGCTCAAGGAATAAACGGCCTGCAGAATGTGAATTTCCACCACGGCGTTGGTACCACATGAGGTCTTTTACGACATCATAGTGGCTGATCTCAACTGCCCGGCGAAGGTCGCTGTTCTCCATAGCCTCAGCCCAAGCAGAACGACGATGGCGAATGACTGCCTCAAGCCAAGCATCGATAGGACACGAGCAATCATCCCATGTCTGTAAACGGTCAGGAATAGAATGGATATGCTGAATCTGACGCCAGGCTGCCTCAACACCTGATTGAGACCAGTCCATCTCAGCTTCTGGTTGTGCTGCAAATAACATGAACAGCCTGAGAGTATCGGCTCCGAAAGAATCGAGAATTGATTCAGGATCCACGACATTCTTCTTCGATTTACTCATCTTCTCGACTCGGCCAAGTGTAACTTGTTCGGCAGTCTTCACATGTACCGGGTTGTCAACATCACTGAGGTCAACCTCTTCAGGAAACAACCAACGCCCATCTTCACCCTGATAGGTCTGGTGTGTGACCATGCCCTGACAGAGAAGATTCTGAAACGGTTCATCGACGGTATGCAAACCGATATCTCGCAGAGCCTTGGTGATAAAACGTGCATAGAGAAGGTGTAGAATCGCATGCTCAATGCCTCCAATATAGAGATCGACAGGAAGCCATTGATCGACTGATTCCTTAGTATAGGGCAGATTCGTGTTCCCTGAGTCAGTGAAACGAAGGAAGTACCACGATGAACAGAAGAAAGTGTCCATGGTATCGGTCTCCCGGCACCACACACTTCCATCTGATTGTCTCACCTCACCGAACGTGGGTGAACGTGCTATGGGGTTGCCACCACCTTCATGATCGAAAGTGACATCATCAGGGAGTTGGACTGGCAATTCACCCTCCGGAACATGATGGGGTTCGCCATCTTCATCGTAAAGAATGGGGATCGGCGTGCCCCAGTAGCGTTGCCGGCTGATCAGCCAATCACGCAGCCGCCATTGTATCTGGCGCACTCCCTTCTCTCGCGCTTCAAGAGATTCAATCACTGCACTTCTTGCAGCATCACCGTACAGGCCATCAAAACCATCCAACCCACTGTTGACCATCCATCCCTCGCCCGTGTATGCTTCCTCCAACGGAGTTGATTGATGATCCTTGGATGGGAGGAGAACTTCCTTGACATCAATGCAATGAGTCACAGCAAAAGCGAAATCTCGCTCGTCGTGAGCAGGCACTCCCATCACCGCTCCTGTTCCATAGGAAGCAAGAACAAAATCACCTGCCCAGATAGGTATCATTTCATCAGTGAATGGATGAATAGCATGACAACCAAGAAAGACACCGTGCTTATCCTTGGAAGCACCCAATTCATGCTCAGTCATATTATTGACTCGAGCAACAAGTTCCCTCCATCCGGACTCATATTCAGTCCCACTCACAAGTTCTTCAGTGAGCGGATGGGTTGGAGCAAGAGTCAGGAAGGTTACTCCGAAGATTGTGTCTGGGCGGGTGGTGAACACCTCGATTATGTGCTCAGTTCCCGCAACTTGGAAATGGATGTCAGCACCCTCGGAGCGCCCAATCCAATTTTCTTGCATGGTAGCAACATTCTCAGGAAAATCAATGGTCTCAAGATTTGAAAGTAGTTCATCTGCATAAGCAGTGATGCGAAGGAACCACTGTGGAATCTCTCGCTGCTCAACAAGAGCTCCTGAACGCCATCCTCGTCCATTGATGACTTGTTCATTTGCAAGAACGGATTGCTCAACTGGGTCCCAGTTTACTGTGGCCATCCTTCGCTCAACAAGGCCTGCCTTGTCGAGTTCTAAGAATAGCCATTGATTCCAGCGATAGTACTCAGGAGTGTGAGTACGCACCTCTCGGTTCCAGTCATATGAGAATCCCATTCGTTGTAGCTGTTCGGTGATAGTGACGATATTTTGTTCAGTGATCGCCCTTGGATGTCCTCCAACTTCCTTGGCTGCGTTTTCTGCAGGCATACCAAAGGAATCGAATCCCATCGGATACAGAACACGATGTCCCATCAAACGCTTGAAGCGAGCAACGGCATCTCCAATTGAATAATTACGCACATGGCCCATATGCATCTTTCCAGAAGGATATGGAAACATCTCAAGGCAGTAGAATTTTGGCTGGTCCTCCTCAAGGGAAATTGTGTGAGCGCCAGCAGCAGCCCAACGGTCCTGCCAAAACCGTTCTTTGGATGTTGGATTCCAAGACATCGGTGGCTCGACCAAGCACGTTGATTTGAAGCATCTCCCTCAAGAATGCTCTAATTGGAAGCCCGCTTACGTTCAGAGTAAAGCATCCGTGCTTGGGATGTCGGGAAATACACATTCCAAACGCCACGACGATCATGGTCAATGAGCCCGTAGCGTTGCAAGGTTCTCAGATGATGGCTGACAAGTTGTTGACTGGCATCGAGTCTGATGCTCAACTCACGCTGCGTCATCGAACGCCCAATGCTATGTTCATCACCAACCAGAAGTGTAAGGATCTTACCTTGTGTCGATGAAGGGTCTGGGCAGAAGATTGGAACTGGCAACTCCTCCACCTCCATATCTTGAGAAATAGTTGATGGGTAAATGAGGACCCGTCGACCGGCCCTTCGCTTCCAGATTAATTCCCTCTCCTCAAGAACTCTAAGATGATGAGCTAAGTGACCATTCGACATATCAAGAGCGTTGAGCAAGGCTCGGAAATGCACTCCTGGATTTGCCTGGAGATAACCAATGATACGTCCACGCTGGTAGGCACCATCACGAGGTTTTCTTCGAACTGTGCCCATCGCGAATATCCAACCCCAGCGTGAGATGGGCATACGAATCGATTCAACATTGACATAGCCAAGAAGGATGGCTATGATACTGAAACTGGTTGTGATTGCCACTGTTTCTGGAGTAATTAGGATGGGGAGTCCAACATCCTCATCCGCATCAGTTGAACCGGATAGAACGGTCATGGGAACCGAGGCCTCATCGCCAACTTCGATGACGCTGACACCAAGGCCTGAGCAATAATCATGGATCTCATTCGAAGTCACAATTGTGTAAGTTCCTATCAGGCCTGGTTTTGGCTCCCATTTATCGACGGTTGTACCAATGAAAACCCAAGAAGGGTGCTCTTCAAAGAACCAACATCCTTCACCTGAAGTGGTTCGCCAGAGCCATGAGCCAGTCATGGTCGTCTCTATGGAACCTTCCAACTCATCTTCCGTGTTCAAATCCAAAAGAGGTTCGACAATCTTCGGAGGCGAGTATTTCAGTTCTGTCTGATGAATAGTTCCCACTCCAACCTCTGTAATTGAGAAATGAATATTCGCTGAAGCCAATGCATTCACGATGCGCGTCGGGTGCTCTCCAGTAAGTTGCCATACGCTATCCAAATGTGTGGCATCTTCGCACAAAGCAATCGATGTTGAACCAAGGGCACTTGCATGAGCACCGTAGGTTCGAATACGGATGTCACACTCACCACGAGTATCAGACCATTGTAGAATCCAATGGACTGAAGTTCCATCGGCACTGATAGCGATGTCAGCGTCTCGCACAATAGACGCTGATTCAACATTCATTTCATCATCTATCTGAGACGACTCACATCGAGATTCGTCGGGAATCTCAAGCATTACATCAACAATAGTGCCAAGGAGCGTTAGGCGCAAAGCATCTGTATCCCCGAAGCACTGATCAACAATCATTGGAACTGGACCAAGATTCAGCGTCGAAGAACGACTGATTTGGATATTGTCCGCAGAGCACGATGTAGTGGAAAGGACAGTTGAGCCAGTCCTGTCGATTCGATCCAGTACAAAGGCACAAGGGTTCTCACTGCTACCTATTGATTGTCCGAACGGTGCATTGTTCGTAAGAAGAACTTCATTCTCTTCGATCGAGAGAGAAAGGTACTCGGCTCCGTTGTCCAAAGCGGGAGTTATCATGAAATGGAATTCTTTTCTCAAAGTACCTGCCTCGATGATCACTCGGAGATCGCCTACCGGGAGAAGTTCACCATTCGGTAGTACCGTGCTCACAGACAACCACCCCATGTGACGAAGTAAGTCGTTGATCCCTGCGTCCTCATCGGGAATGCAATCAATATCCGTAAGGTCAGCCATAGGAAGCCCATGAGTGGGGACAACTGTTGTGATAACACGACAGTCTCCTTGATATCGGTCCCAGATATGGACATCATCAGATTGCATCACTAGGTTGAACTCAATTGATGAGCCGGCAATGATTTCATCCTCCGCAAATGATTCGGCGAGGAGGTTAAGCCTATCCAATCGAACTTCGGGAGCGGATTTCATCACCACATAATCAGAAAGTTCGGTATGACTGATTTTCAAGACGATGTGAATATCCCCCATAGGAATGATATCGAGTTCATCGAGGGAGATGACTTCGCTATACAACGCAATCGATTCCCCCGAACCAAGGACGATTTCTCGGGTGCCGTCACCGCAAAGATGCCGTTGATATGATGACCAGAGGACTTGGCCATTCGGAAGAGCGACCATCGCATCGACCGGACATGTATCAGAGATAGTGTACGAGACTGCCTCAGACCCACGATTCATCACTGTTATGACACCATGCAGGGCCGCGCCGGGCGGTAATACTGCACCATCATGGTATTCTTCAATGTGGGTGCTGACCACGATGTCCGACCCTGTTTCTGCTGCTGCACCAAGTGTAACTAGTCCAGAAAGAAGAAGGATGCTGACTAGCGCTACAGGGCCCCTCACAAAGTGTCATCAGCATCATCCTTTAGAATACTCTCGGTCTACAAGAGGTGTGCCCCTGCTTCGCCACGTCGTGTCCGATGCCTGTGAAATCCTGCAGGCAGAGCACGGTTCATGGCAGAATCTGAATCATCTCGTTGTCTGTCGTCGCACCGGTTCATGTGTGATCATTGATCCTTTCGACGGTCACTTTTGGGATCGTGTCGTCGTGGACCAAGGATTCGATCTACGTGGGATCTGGCTGACCCATACTCATTGGGATCATGTCTGCGGAGTTGATGTCCTTCATGAGAAAAGACCAGAGTTACCCGTCCGTTTTCACATCAATGAGAAAGAAAGGGGGTGGGACGGTGATGTGACTCATGCATGGAATCATGATCTAGGTCATCCTGTCGTGGAACGTGTAGGAAATCTAGAGATTTCTGTCCACGTCACGCCAGGGCATACTCCCGGTCACCTTACGTTCACTGGCTCTGGATTCATCGTCTCTGGAGACTGTCTCTTTCTCGGGCGTTGCGGACGAACCGATTTATTCGGAGGTAACTCGGGTGCAATGTGGAACAGCATCCAGTATCTGAAAGACATCTTCAAGAGTTGCGATGAAGAAACATTGGTCTTTCCAGGTCACCGATATGAGATCAATACTGGAGAAACACCAACTGCATCTCCTATTCGGGAGGTTCTCAAAAGGAATCCAGTGTTTTTAGCAAAGGACCGTGCAGAATTTGACACCCTTTCCTTCCTTTCATTCGATGACGACCTGGCCACTCAAGCACGGCGAAGGCTCGCTAAGATGAATGCTCAGAGTAAGGAGTCATCCAGCAATGAATCCATTGAGCTAGGATCTTGATGCTCTGAGGTTGACCAGGACTCTTGTGGATACATCCCCTCCCAAGCTAATTCGTCACCTTTCTCATCATCATTCTGAGACCTTGGTGACACAAGCAGCAGCAAAAGAATGGAGATCAGCACAAGGACTGCAAGAATCATCATCACTCCTGAAGATGTCATCCCTGATGATTGGCCTCCAAAATCTGCCCCAAGGCCTACCTCGGATTTGGGGCAGGTCTCATTGGTGAGAGTCGCGTCGGTTGGGCACATATCTTCATTGTCAGCAGTACCATCACCATCTCTGTCAGGGCATCCTTGGCCCCATGTATCGATTGCAGTCCCATATTCCAGAGGACAGCGGTCGTACATGTAAGCCGTAAGAGAACTGTTGTCACCAAACCCATCATCGTCACTATCCTTCCATTGGGTTGATTCAAGGGGGAATAAATCCGGGTTCACAGCATCCCTAACGAATTCACCTATGCGTTCGGGACCCCGATGAACGCTCCATGTAGGGTCAGCATAGTTGTCACCCCATCCATCATCATCAAGATCCGACCATTGCGTCCGTTCATTTGGAAATGCATCGCTGTTATCGCCATATCCATCTTCATCTGAGTCAAACCATTCTGTCTCATCTTCTGGGAAATGATCGGAGGTCTGGAGTCCAAGATTATCACCGTACCCATCACCATCCATGTCGCTCCATTGAGCCTTGTCAAAGGGAAATGCATCACCTGATTGAGTGATTCTAAGACCGGTTCTATTTTCGACCACGAACCTGTAATTATCACCTCTACCATCGCCATCGGTATCACGCCATTGTGTTGAGTCGTAAGGAAAATGATCATTCATGTCAGCAAATCCGTCCTCATCCTGGTCGGGACATCCTTCAGGGTACTTCGACTGACCTGTATCGAATGGACATGAATCCAGATTATCTCCGAACATGTCATCATCACTATTCGACCATTCTGAACGATTCTCAGGAAACGCGTCACTGTTGTCACCGTGACCGTCACCATCCATGTCCTTCCATTCACCAGGGTCATACGGGAATTCGTCACTGTTGTCCCCATGACCATCGCCATCTGTATCATTCCATTCATCTGGATCCAATGGGAAGGCATCTGAACCGTCTTGAGTGCCATCGTTATCGGTATCTGGAACCAGTGGATCCGTACCATCACTTGCCTCATCGGTGTTACTAGACTGATCACCATCTATGTCATCATCCTCATGATCATGACAACCATCCTTGTCGAGGTCTATGTCATGAATACCAATCATTCCAAGAGGACAATTGTCGACATCATCATCGATACCATCGTCATCATCATCTAAATCAATACCATCGGAACATCCGTCACCATCATGGTCATGCTCACCATGATCATCGGGACAAGGATCGATGTCATCTGTAAGACCGTCCTGATCAGTATCGCGTTGGTACGCAGCACATCCTACGTCATTCACAGAGTCATTCGGTGATGTCTGAAGGCAATCATCCTCCCCGTTCACCACACCATCTCCATCCTCATCCCGCTGATCCCAAGAACATCCAGTACTATTGACAGGAATTGTATCAGAGGTCCACGGACAATCATCGACTTCATCGATTATGCCATCTCCATCTGTATCATTGGTTCCAATGGTCCCGAGTGCATACGCTGCGATGATAGAGTGCGTGACTGAGGTGGGGTGGGCCTTGTCAAAGAAGAGGTACTCGTCCACATTGCTCACCACAGGATCTCCAGAATTGCAGATAGGGAGAGGCAAGATGGAACCGCTGCTCATGCATGCAGGGTTCTGAACATCCGTGATACCAAATGCCCCTTGATTGGCGACAATTTCATTGAAGATGGTCCACGCATCAATCTGATAGATTGTGATGCCTAACGAGGCTGACAAATTGTTCATCTCAGTCGCCAGCAGGGCATTGTATGTGACAACATCCTGGGCAAGTTGATTCTGTTGCGACTGGCTGCGTGATGTCCCCTCAGGCGTCATCTCAAGGGGAGGGACATTCGGTATGAGGAAGGTCTGGCCACCTGCAAGGGCCAAGGTTCGAACGTGATTCACTATGTTTGTTGCAATCACATTCGGGTTACCAGTCCCGTAGAGGAAATCATTCCCTCCAGCCCACAGGGAGATAACGACATTACCCGGAATAGAAGATTGGACTTGCCCAAGATAGTTGTTGATCTGAGTACCGACGTTTGGAAGAAGGAGGTAAGAATATCCCTGGCCTGTCTGAGCTCCGCCGAAGGCCCGATTATCACCTTGTGCAGTTCCAGAACCAATACTAGTCATCAAACCCAAGGCCGAAGAGAACTCATCGACCCAGATTGGTCCATTTGAGAATCGTCCTTGCCAATAAGGGGGTACATCAGGAACACTGAGGACGGAATTGTAGGCATTGCCGGCATCGCTCAATGAATCGCCAAAGACATACAGATCTGCTACTTGTGACACCATCACCTGTTGAAACACAACAAATCGCAGTTGGTCATAGGCATGGGTTTGATTCGATGTATCAAGAACATCAACGGCCAGCGTATGAAAATGGCCACCTGCATAGAATTGCTCCAACTCAATTGTCAACATCCTAGACGTGCCTTGAGATTGAAAGGATGAAGCACCAGAGAGCAAATTTGGATGTTGATCATCCGATAATGTCCAGACTGCTCGAAGCGATTGGGCAAGTGGTGCATTGTTGAGGATGACCTGTACTTGGGCAGTCTGATTGGACCAAACGTAGGTCTGAATCAGGGCCATGGCGATGGATGTGGTGCTACGGGCATTCGTCGACGAATCCACATCTTCAGCCATCACAATGCTTGGAGGGATAACCAACAAGAGGGTGAGGAAAATAACATTCATGCGCATGGTTCGCCTCTCCACATTTCGTTTGAATCATCTTGAATCCGCTGAGCTGACAAAATAGAATTGTGATTAATCATCAAGAGGATACGCCTCATCACTCTATCAGCAGACATTTCGATCAGGGGTCTTCCAGATCGATCATCGAAGGCAATGCTGAGACGATCTCAGCTTTCTGCTGCTCCTCAAACTGTTGCCAGACGGGGCGATCCGCGGGATCCTGCCACCCAAGAGCCTTTGCTTCCGCAATCTGACCTGCACGGAGATAATGTTCGATCCACAAGCTCTTTCTCTCGTCATCGTCGACTTGATCGGGAGCATTAGCCACCATCATTTCTTCTTCTGATCGAGAGCCAGAACGTCCAATTCCGAAGGCAAACAGGACGACCAATAGAACAATGACTGCTACAACAACAAGAAGAGGAAGGGACATGCCTCCTGCGAATCCACCACTTTTGAGTTCTTGATTTGCAGATTCTGTAACCACGGGGCATATCGTATCATGGATATTAGGATCGGTTGGACAACCGTCATTCTCATCGGCATAACCGTCCCCGTCAAGGTCAGGGCAGCCACGGTAGAGTCGCTCGGTCGCATTACCCCATTCCTGTGGACACATGTCGTAGTCGGGGTAATCCGCTGAAATCAGACTGTTATCACCATATCCATCGACATCAAGATCCTTCCACTGAGTGGGATCTAGTGGGAAACGATCAGGTTGAAATGGGTTCTCAATTAACTGGCCTGGCCATTCGTTCTCATCCCAATACTGTGTCCACTCAACAGCACCGTAGTTATCGCCAAATCCATCACCATCGCTATCGGACCATTGTGTTGGTTCCTTGGGAAACACATCGACATTCGTGGCACCTTCAATCCATTGGCCAAGAGGCTGGTCCTCAAGTTCGGATATTGCAGCGCCATCACATCGATCTCCAAAGATGTCCTGCTGCTCCATGCGCGTTTCATTCATCAAGGGGTCACCCCAATTATCTCCCCTGCCATCTCCATCGCAATCAACCCACTGTGTAGCATCATGAGGTAGAGCGTCAGGACGCCCATTGCTTCCAGATGCAGGTGACGCGATAGTGTGACCTGTGTCGGGGTCCGACCAGCCATCACCATCGCTATCGTCACAACCTAATCGGTCCTTATGGGAGATTAGGTCGTTCAAAACCAGAGATTGTGATGTATTCGGACATGCATCCTTGTATTGACGTGGAGCATTGTCATCCTCAGCATACCCATCACCATCGAGATCGATCGAGAGATCTTTGTCCAATGGCCAAGGGTCGAGATTGTCAGGTACAAGATCTCCATCCGAGTCGGCGCACCCCCGATTACCAGCATCGGCCTGATACCCGCCAAGAATCGGGCAGATGTCTGTATTCACTGCTCCAGGGACATTCTGACCGGGACATGTCATGCCGCTACAGTATCGAACAATACCAAGGGCAGCCAAAGCTGCAGAATCGTAATTATCACCAAAACGATCTCCATCAAAATCCGTCCATTGGGTTGGCTCATCGATGAAGGCATCACCCCTCTCATAGGTGACTCCACTCTCAAAATCTACTACTCGGGTGTAATTGTCACCATAGCCATCATTGTCGCTATCTTTCCACTGTGTTTCATCATTAGGGAATGCATCGTATTCAGTACCTGAAACATTGTCACCATAGCCATCGCCGTCAGAATCCTCCCATTGAGTAGGGTTATTGACAACCGCGTCGGCGCCGTCATTGATAGTCCATGTCTGATCACATTTGATACACGGATCGGACCACCCGTCACCATCACTATCAATGCAGCCTCGACGGTCTCGAGAGGAATTACCCCATTGACCAGGACAATGATCAGAATTGTTACCCGTCACATTGTCTCCATAACCGTCCTCATCAAGGTCCCGATATTGAGTCGAATCATCAGGGATTTGATCCGGAGGGTTTTCGTTGTAATCGTCTTGATCGCCATACCCATCCCGGTCGACATCTGGGCACCCGTAGCGACCCAGCCTCCATGAATCCCCCCAAACGTAAGGACAGGCATCGGCTCGAACTCGCGGATTTGATGGCAGGTCGGGGTTATCGCCATAGAGATCACCATCGCTATCATTCCATTGATCTCGCACCCGGGGAAGTGCATCGGATTGTGTAGCATTTGAGCGATACTCGCCGGGCCAATCAACTGGCCTGTAGGCAGACCACGAGGCATTGCCGAAGTTGTCACCCCAGCCATCATCATCCGTATCGTTCCACTGGGTCGGATTCATGATGAAGGCGTCACCAGCTTGGGTGGTACACATCAACAAGGCAACGTCCCAAGTACATTTCCGATTATCACCGAACCCATCACCATCCGAGTCCATCCACTGAAGTGGGTCATTTGGCAAGGCGTCCGCTCCATCATTAATCGTCCAGTTGGCATCTGCATCGCTGTATTGATCTCCATCTGAATCTGGACAACCATATCGGTCCTGTATTGATTCGCCCCAAATAGTTGGACAGGCATCAGGCTCGAATCCAAAGGAATTATCCCCATATCCATCGAGGTCGGTATCATTCCACTGTGTAGGAATAATTGGAAAATGGTCGACACGACCGTCACCCTGGTCAGTCGTATTCCAGCCATCCAAATCGGGATCAAGATCAATGTTCCAGAAGTAAATACCCTCATCATCCCTGCCATTCACGCTCACAATCGCAGTACCTGTAGACGACCATGAGATACCATTGACTTGGCCACAGTTATTTCCAGAAGGGCAACTGTCGAGTGTGTCCACTGCATTCCCAGTATCCGTCGCATAGATTCTGGATGAGCCTCCATCTTGCTGATAATACGAAATCGAGTATACAACCAGTCGACTATCGGGAGAGAAATCTGTCGAATAACAACTACTGGTATGAGTCTTCTCAGACCAAACCTTGGTTCCAATAAAGCTCGCACCACCAGTAGCATAGACAACACTTGCTTTCGAATTCGATCCACCCCATGCTTCGCAAATCGAGATGTAGTTGCCATCCGGAGACCAAGCCAGATCGTTGATGGTACTGCTGGCAATACCCGTCAAACTTTTCTCAATCTGCCAAGGAGTCGAACTATTGACCAGATTGGTCGTGTATATCCACATATCGTCATTACCACCAAAAGCAATTCTGGAACCATCAGGAGACCAAGCCACACTGTCAAATCGATCCTCACCATTCGGGTTGAATGACATCTCCTCAACACCAGATGTAGTATTGATGAGTTTCACCTCCCCATTCGTCCCACCATTTCCAGAGCGCCCGACTGTGACTGCAATCATACTTCCATCTGGACTGAACGCAAGATTTCCGGGAGTGTCTCCATTGCCTACATCAACATCGATATTCTGATGACGAACGGTCAGATTTTCTGCCCACCAGATCCACAACTCATCACCTCCGCTGAGGTCTATGGTCGCAGCAACCATGCTGCCGTCGTCACTCCAACCTACCTGTACGATATCATTGCTCAATTGTGTTGAGCGTCCGAGTGTGAACGTCGAAGTGTTCCATATCTGCACCCAGCCGTTCTCATCCCCTGTGACAACCAATTCACCATCTGGGCTGTGGTCAACTGAATTGTAATTGTAATTCACCGAATTGGTCGATCGTCTCTGAAATGGGACGCCACTTATTGTCCAACGGTCCGTCCAATCACTGGTGCCATCTCCATCACGGTCAGGACAACCGGTTCGGTCGACGGTGCTAGTTCCTACTGCGAGTGGGCAGAGGTCGACAGAATCATCGAAGCCATCTCCATCAGTGTCGACCGCACTTCCAAGAGGAAGTAGAAGAGAGAGAATAAGAAGCAAGGCAAGCGGCGGCGCCGTGGACCATCTGCCCTTAGCAGCACCCCGCGCCATGAGCGCAAAGGGGCCCATTGCGCTAAGGCATTGTGGTCGGTTTGCATCATGCTGAGATAGAAGTTTGGCGAGGCCCGAACTAAAGGAGATCAAGATCTATCATCGAAGGCAATGCGGCTTCAACCTCTGCTTTCTGCTGTTCTTCATATTTCTGCCAGACTGGTCGATCGGCGGGGTCTTTCCAGCCAAGGGCCTTTGCCTCTTCCTTCTCCCCTGATTTCAGATAATGCTCGATCCAGAGGCGCTTGCGTTCCTCATCATTCACTTGATTCGCAGCATCCATTACACCGAATTGTTCCAATTCATCCTCGCTGGAGCGAGCAAGCATCACGACCATTCCAGACACTATCAAAAGAGCGAGGACACCGACTGCAATAAGGAGGGGTTTTGACAATCCTCCACTCAATCCACCTTCTGATTCAACATTCTGGCTCGCAGTTCCATCAGAGGTGGGGCAGACCTTGTCATGTATCTCGGGGTCGGTTGGACACCCATCATTCGTATCCGCATAACCATCACCATCAAGGTCAGGACAGCCACGATAGAGCCTCTCGGTCGCATTACCCCACTCCAATGGGCACATGTCGTAGTTAGGATAGTCAACAGAAATTCGGCTATTGTCACCATATCCGTCGACATCGACGTCCTTCCATTGAGTAGGATCAAAAGGGAATCGATCCGGCTGGTAGGGGTTCTCAATAAGTTGACCTGGCCACCCATTCTCATCCCAATATACAGCCCATTCGACATTGCCATAGTTATCACCAAATCCATCGCCATCGCTGTCCGACCATTGCGTCATATCCTTAGGAAATGCATCGACATGCGTGGCATTCTTGACCCATTGGCCGAGAATCTGATCCTCTAGTTCTGGAATTACGATGCCATCACAACGCTCTCCAAACAACGAGGTGTCCTCTGCTCGCGTGTCATTCAGCATGGGATCTGCCCAATTATCACCATAACCATCACCATCACAATCAAACCACTGCGTTGGATCATCGGGCAGAGCATCGGGCCGGAGATAACCGGAAATCGGAGAAAGAACCGTATGACCTGCATCGGGGTCTGACCAGCCATCGCCATCACTATCAGTACAGCCGAGGCGATCCTGATTAGATATCAGACCTGATTGAACGATGTTGTTGGGTGTGTCGGGACACATGTCCCTATCCTTCCGTGGTGCATTTGAATCATCAGCATAGCCATCGTTGTCGTGATCGAGAGAAAGAGCGGAATCCAAGGGCCATGGGTCAAGATTGTCGGGGACAAGATCACCATCCGAATCTGCACAACCCCGATTGAGAGGATCGCTCAATTGACCTCCAAGAATGGGACAGATGTCTGAGTTCACGGCTCCAAGAATATTCTGACCCGGACACATCTTCTCCCCACAGTATCTCTCAATTCCAAGTGCTGCTAAAGAGGCGGAATCATAATTGTCGCCAAAACGATCGCCATCGAAGTCTGTCCACTGAGTGGGCTCAGAGATGAATGCATCACCCCTTTCAATCGTCACTCCAGATACATAATCAAGCACCCGAGTATAATTATCACCATAACCATCACCATCGGTGTCCTTCCATTGAGTGGGGTCATCGCCAAATTCATCGTATTCAGTGCCTGAAACATTGTCACCGTAGCCATCACCATCAGCATCCTCCCATTGGGTAGGATTGGTCGCAACGCCATCGGCACCATGCTCGCCATGGGTCCAACCCCGCTCAGGGTCAGACCAGCCATCGCCATCTGTGTCAATACAGCCTCTTCTATCGATGGATGAATTACCCCATTGTGAATAACAATCATCTGGGTTGTTCCCCGACATGTTATCCCCATACCCATCGCCATCGATGTCGCTATGTTGGGTTGGATCATCGGGCATCTGGTCAGGGGGTGGGTCCTTGTAATCGTCCTTATCACCGTAGCCATCTCGATCAGCATCCGGACATCCATAACGGCCATCCCGCCAAGAATCCCCCCAGTCATGAGGACAGGCGTCAGCTCGGATGCGCGGACTTGAAGGGATATCTGGGTTGTCACCATAGAGATCTCCATCGGTATCGAGCCATTGGTCTCGAACAAGAGGTAGCGCATCCGATTGCGTGGCACCAACAATATGCACTCCTGGCCATCCTACTGGCCTGTAAGATATCCAAGATGCATTCGCAAAATTATCACCCCATCCATCATCATCCGTATCATTCCATTGAGATGGATTCGTGGGAAAAGCATCACCTGATTGGAAGATACAACGTAATGATGCTGCATCCCAAGTACAGAAACGAGTGTTGCCATATCCATCCTTGTCAGTATCTTCCCACTGCTCAGGGTCTGTGGGAAAGGCATCCGCTCCATCATCTACGGTATGGCTTGAGTCGGGGTCACTGTAGTAATCACCATCAGTATCTGGACAACCGTAGCGGTCATGTGTGGAATTACCCCAAATGGATGGACACGCGTCGGGCTCAACTCCAGCCGAGTTATCACCATAGCCATCGAGGTCTGTATCAGCCCACTGACTAGGAATGGTGGGGAATGCATCATCAATGTTAGGCACGCCGTCATTATCGATATCTGCTGGCATTTTGTAAGGGACTGTTCCGTCTGCGTTGCTATTCCCATTATTGGTCACACCAGTGAGAATGTATTGGGCATTTGAAGACCATTCAACGTCATTGATCTCTGGGCACGTGTTGCAACTCGAGCCCAGAGTCGCACGAACTGCACCCGTGTTTGTATCGAGCACGAACGTCTTACCCCCATCAGTGCTGTACCACTGCACGCCAGCGGCAACCTGACGGCCATCTGGAGAGAATTCAGTGCTAAGACAAGATGTGGTTGTCTTGTGGTACCACGGAGAGGTACCAGTCACGTAATTGTACATCGTGAGGCGCACACCACGGGAGCCGGATTGCTGCCCCCCCCACCCTTCACAAAGAGCGAGCATATTTCCATCAGGCGACCATGCAACATCCTGAATAGGGGGCATATTGTTGCCACTTCCGTAGAGATTGATTGTTCGAGCATTGGACCAATCTGATGTCAACAAGACATAGACCTCTGGGTCCTGAGCGATTGCAAGCATGTTCCCATCTGGGCTGAAAGAGACACCATAATAGGATTGAGAATTGCCATCAGGATCGAGTACTTTGAATGCGTTCGTGTTGACCGGGTCGGTAACATCGATCAATGTGACACCACCCGCTCCACCATTACCACTCCGAGCATTGGCAACAGCAACGAGAGTGCCGTTGGGGGAGAATGCAAGAGATTCGGTTTCATCGCCACCTGTGTCGGTTGAAGTCTCCGAAAGTAGGTCCAATGTCGAAGCGTCAACAAGTTTGAGAAGATCATTGTCTTCACAGGCTGCGCCAAGAATGCTTCCGTTTGGACTCCAATCAAGATCCTTGATGATGCAGTCGATATCGGTCCTCGCCACCTCAGTCAACCCGCCTCCAGAGGAATAGTCGACTTCATAGAGTCGGAGATTGCCATTGTCTGCGCCAGCTGCTGCGAATGCACCATCTGGAGAGAAGGCTACGCCACGTGTATTCGCACCAAGATCGATGCGAGTCTGACGCGCATAGGGTGCGCTATTGACAGTAATACCATCAACGATGTCGGACCTTCCGTCACCATCTAGGTCGGGACAACCTTGGCGGTCCTGAGTCGAATTGCCCGGGGCCCGAAGACAATCATCCACAGTATCATCAATCCCGTCGCCATCAAAATCAGCGGCCTGAACACTCATGGCACCGAATAAGAGCAAGGTTATGAGAAGGCCCAACCCAAGACGGCGAGAGCCCATGCACTCAGTGCATCCCCAATCGGAGATAAGATGTTGCACAGAGCGTGTGCTCCTGAGCATTTCAAGACCACCAACCACGTGACACAGATGTGGACACACCTTTACCCCGAGTGACAGTCGCGGTCGAAGACAGAATTCTTCTCCATCTTCTAGGGCAACTCGATGAGAGGGACCGATACATCGTTTCCAGACAAGTGACTCGGCGAGGGATTGCTGACGCTTGTGGGCTTCATCCCCCGAACGTCAGTCGTTCGATGAAATCATTGGAACGCAGACACTTGGTAAAAAGCGGCACTGCATCGGTCCGTCAAGAGAGTCGGCGACAGAAAGCGTGGCATCTCACTGAAGGTGGGGAAAAACATGCTCATGAAAGAAGGAAGGGGCTTGGAGACACGATGGTTCTCATTCGCGATGCACGCGGAAGATTGATCGAAGTACCTGCTAAAGAGGTTGGAGAACGACTCGATGCGAACATGGACTTGTTGAGCATTCTGATGTACGCCTCAGCAGAGGGAGTCCTCACATATGGTGACGTCCGATTCGGACCAATTCATCGTACTGATCGACCAGAACCCGGGCGTCTGATACTGCTCTCTGGTGCTCACGCTACCTATGACATCAATCCCCCTGAACCACGAAGAGTCCACGGACGTGAAAATGAGTTGGGAAAAATCGATGAGTGGCTCGAAGGAGTGAATACCGCACTCGTGGTTCATGGAATCGCTGGAATTGGAAAATCAACTCTTGTTGCCCATTGGCTCGCAACTCGCCGCCCACACGAGGTGGAATACAGTCTGTGTTGGTATCCAACCCAGCCGTGGGATACACCCGTCGGCCTAGCCACATCTCTGCTTCATAGACTGAACGTCAGTGTTGAAAAGGACCCATATCACCTGATTACCAGCCTCCCTCAACGGCCTGGACAGGAATTCGATATCGATGCGTTTCGGCGGCGGCTTTCGGCCTTTCTTGTCGATTCGTCGACTCAGGCAGATCGGCATCGTCCAAAGATGAAGAAGAAGGAAGAGGAGGGTGGGCTGCCACGGCCACTGATCTGGTTATTCGTCTTCGATGACATCCATCATCTCGACAAGAACGGTATGGCGATGCTCGGAGCGCTACTGCAGATTGCCGAAAAGACGCCATTGCGCCTCATCCTGATCAGCAGAACTCGGCCAACGTTCTATGACCGGCGGGACGTTCACATTCGAGATAAGGTGACTGAGATTGCACTGGATGGCTTGACTCCAGATGAAATCGAAGATTGGATGACGAATTTCGATGACGGATTGACACTGGATGCCTCTGACCTTCATGAACGAACTGCGGGACACCCTCTCGCACTCGAATTGCTCGAATTGTACGGGAGTCCCACACACCCCGATTGGCGGTCCTTCCTCGATGTTGAGGTACTCGATGTGCTTCCAGATGAGGAGAGAAGATTGCTCGCAGTATTGGCCGAGAGCGATCGACCAGTGGAATGGAAGATACTACAACGTGCTGCAGCATGGGAGGAGCCTCCCCCTGAGCGATTATTACTCCATGGACTGCTGTACGAGACTGATGATGGATTCTGGATGCATGAAGCGATTCGAGACAGACTCCTCCTCGCTGGCCCGCGAACCCGTGCAAAGAACGCTGAACATCTACAACGTTCCATCAAGGAAGACACTGAGGAAGTCTGATGGACTAAATCAACGAGAGAGGAACATGGAGATTGCACCATCCGTACTCACGGCTGATCTTTCACGGTTGGCCGAAGATGCTGAAAAAGCCTTGCGTGTCGGCCTGAATTGGTTACACCTCGATGTAATGGATGGACACTTCGTACCCAATCTGACAATTGGACCACCCGTGATCCGTTCACTTCGACGAGCTCTTGGACCTGACGCTCATTTCGATGCTCATCTCATGATCTCAAATGCAGAAGAGATGCACTCGGAATACATCGATGCAGGTGCCAATCACATCACGGTACATGTCGAAGCGGTAACCAATCTGCAGCAATGCTTGCGTGAAATCAAGGAAGCTGGAGCGAGTGTTGGCATCTCCTTGAAGCCAGATACCCCTCTCGACATCGTCAAACCGGTTCTCGATGAAGTAGACCTCATTCTTGTCATGAGTGTCAACCCTGGATTCGGAGGACAGAGTTTCATGGAATCTGCCATAGAGAGAGTACAGCGACTCAGAAAGATGATTGATGAACGAGTTGAGGCAGGAGCAAGACCCGTCACACTGCAGATTGATGGGGGTATCAATGTCAGCACGATTGCTGTGGTTAGTGAAATTGGAGTGGACTGTGCAGTCGTTGGCTCTGCGCTCTATAACGACCGACTGTTGTCTGATAACCTCGCTGAATTACACGCAGCCATGGGGCGGCTCGAAGCATGAAGATTCTCATCACCTCAACTCTGTACCCATTCCCTCAAACACCTTGGAGGGGTACATTCGTCCATGATCACGTACACCTGTTGAAGGAAGCTGGTCATGACATCAGAGTCATCGCACCTCGTCCATGGGTCCCATTCGGTTGGGAACGGAGAAATCCTTCCTTCCGTGGGCTAAGAGAGGTTCCAAAAAGGATGAACTTGGGTGGAGTGAGGGTTGAAGCCCCCGTATTCAAGAGCATACCTGGGGGAAGAAGTCCCCGCTGGGTAGCTAGGCAACTTCGTCGTTCAGCAAGAAAAATTGCCCGAAGATGGAATGATTGGACACCTGACCTCGTACATAGCCACACGATTCTGCCTTCGTGTCATCTGGCTATTGAATATGGAAAGGTGGTTGAATCACCTGTGCTCGCCACTGTTCCTGGATGGGATTTCGATGAAGGCGTGAATAATAATCGTGAGACGTTCCGTGAACTTCTCTCTTCACTCTCTGCACTGCTACTGATGCGAGAAAGTCAGAGATCGGTTGCAGTGGATCTTGAATATACTGGAAAGATGCACGTGTTACCATATCCCGTCATCGTCGAGGGAAGCATACGGGTAGCTGAGGGTACGTTGTTAGAGGGAGAGAACGCACCTGAAAGAGTGTTCAACGTGTTATTCCCAGCGGGACCTGAACGGCCAGAGAAGAATTTCAAGCTCTTCTCTGAAGCGATAGAAGGGCTTCGATTAATCCACGGATTCAATATCGACGTGTCCACACTTGGAGGCCTCAACCATGCTGATACCCTAGACAAGTTGAGACAGGCGGATCTTGTGGTCTACACCTCCACTCGCGAAGGAGCACCGATTGTAGCACGAGAAGCCGTAGCTGTCGGCACCAGAGTCTGTGCAGTCAACATCGGTGATCTAGCGGATTGGTTACCAAAGGCAGTGATAGCGGAATCACCAACTGCTGAAGGTGTGGCCGATGTCATCAGAGCGTCACTAGCGATGGATGGAACAGCATGGACGCTTCCAGAACATTTCATGCCAGAACACAGTACTAAACGTCACATAGAGATCTATGAGCAGATCATAGCAGACTACTGATTCAAAGTCATCTGCCATGCACTTCATCGAGGAGTGAAGTGGTGATATGGTCAACGTCATGATCATCCAGAAGAGTGTGTAATGGAAGTGTGATTTCAGAAGCATAGGTTGACATCGCTACAGGATGGTCTTCAGGAAGGTACCCAAGACCTCGATACGCTGTGAACATGGGTAATGGTTTGTAGTGAACATTGGTCGGAATTCCGCGTTCGGCAAGAGCCCTGATCAAATCATCTCGCTCCTCCACCCCATACCCTTCGATTCGCAAGAGATAGAGGTGATAGGACGTCTCCTTATCCTCTGTCCTAAGAAGTGGGACATTGAAACGGTCGTTCACAGCCAGAGATTCATGATATTGTGTTGCAATCCTTTTCCTTCCAGAGAGAATCTCGGCATCATAACGACGAAGTTGGGCCAAACCCATCGCTGCATTCAGATCCGCCATGTTATGCTTCCACCCGGGAATCTCAATGTCATACTCCCACGAACCTGACTGCGTTTTCTCGAGGGCATCCTTGGTCTGTCCATGCAAGGAAAGAAGCATGATTTGACGATATATCTCGTCATCATCCAATACTGAATGGTTCCTCCAAGTCACTGCACCACCTTCTGCCGTGGTGAGATTCTTCACAGCATGGAAAGAGAAGACCGTGAAATCAGCTGCTGAACCACTCATCCTACCACGATATCTCGCACCAAGTGAATGTGCCCCATCTGCAATCACGACAATGCGGCCGAGCGTCTCCTGAAGTGTCCCTATGGCTGGTGAGAACTTGTGACGATGACTATCAACGATTTCCAATATTTCGTCGTAGTCAGCGGGCATCCCCGCAATGTCGACTGCAATAATCGCCTTTGTTCGCGCAGTGATGGCATCCTCGATGTGAGCAGGGTCTATGTTGAAATCATCTGCCTTGATATCAACAAGGATTGGAGTCGCTCCACAATGAAGGATGACACTGGCCGTGGCAGTGTAGGTGTAAGCAGTGGTTATCACCTCATCGCCTGGACCAATATCGAACATCCGAAGCAGGAGTTCCATTCCAGCTGTCGCGGAATTCAGGCATGCTGTCCTGCTTGAACCGCAATATGTTGTGATCTCTCTTTCGAACTGCTTCGTTTTGGGTCCAGTGGTGATCCAACCTGAGCGTAATGTATCGACAACCTCATCGATCTCAGCCTGCGTGATGTCAGGAGGAGAGAATTGTATCTTCCTGATCATGGCCGAATGCTCCTGCATCATCGATGGTCCATGAATCATGTGTTCGTGACTGAGGAGGTCATCGAGTTCACTGCCTCTTTGATGAATAAACGAAGTTCCGCCTCGTCGAATCGTGGTGCTTCATCTGATCTGAGACGGCGATCCCCAAACGGCTCTGCGCCGGCCGGTGGCTCCCATTGATCGTCATTCCCGGATGCTAGAATGATGTGTTGTCCAAGAATAAAGGCGCGACGGGCCTCATCCGTCGTCAAAAGATCCTCATGCAATTTCTCAGCACGGATAACACCCCGGACCTCAAGACTGATTGAATCTTCATCTCCCAATTCATTTCGCACAACTGCTGCAAGTTCACCAAGTTGGAATGCCTTCATGCTTAGAACGAAGGTTTCACCACCGCGCGTGAGGCGTAATGAATCAAGTATCAATTCCGCCGCCTCTGGAATTGGCATCGCAAACCTAGTGACACGCTCATCTGAAATCCAGATCATGTTCTTGGTCATCGCTGAAAGAATCATTGAGGGAATTACAGAACCTCGACTACCAAGAACATTACCGAACCTTACACACGTGAAGGTGGTATCACCTGTCGAATTTCCATCCAATGTTAGTTTCTCTGCGATATATTTCGATGCACCCATTGTCGATGATGGATTCACAGCTTTGTCTGTGCTGATGGTGACCATCATCTTCACTCCAAACTGCTTGGCAAGATCAACCACGTTCTGAGTGCCAATGATGTTGGTTTTCACGGCCTCAGTGGGATTCTGTTCACTGATGAGCACGTGTTTGAGCGCTGCCGCGTGGACAACGATGTCAATTCCACCTTCAAAAGCACGAGATAGGGATTCACGATCTCTGACATCTCCGATGATATATCGGACATTTGGTCGTGGACCGAGTTCCTGTTGAAGGTAGAAATGCTTGGAATCATCTCTGGAGAAAATCGTCACATGATCGGCTCCTCGGTCGAGAAGCGAGCGTACAACCTGCGATCCAATGGACCCTGTACCCCCAGTCACAAGGAAACGGTTGGCAGTGATATCCTCCATACTCACTCGATTGGTTGGGCGTTGATGTATCTATCCACCTACCGTGGTTGCTAAGTGCATTAATGAGATCAGCTGACCACTCTGCGAGGGGATTTTGTACGGGCAAACCTATGTTTGCTCGTCTGCATTTGCTGGGCGTAAGACCATGATGCGGAGTACATCCAGTTCGCTCGCTTCCCACCATATGTCATCGGCAGTGGCGAGGATTCTTTCTGCTCGTCGTCGACAGAATCGCCTCATCCAACGTTGGTTCTTGATGAAATGAGGGGCTTTGGACAAAATCTTCAGCAGGGGATGTCCACGATAACTCCGATAAGATGGACACGGAACCTCTGAGGGATGATAGAATCCAAAACAACGTTCAAACTCAAATCCGGATTCCTCAAATGCTATTTTCCACTCATCATAGGTCCTGAATCTTTGATAAGATGATGCGGTCATCTCATGTAGCGGAGTGTATTCCATGGCAATAAGACGCCCAGAAGGCCGAATTATCTGGTGGAATTGTCGCAATGTTTCTTTGAGATCATGATCTTCAAGGATGTGTCCAAGTACAGTGATTGAAAGAATAAGATCGAGTGTGTGAGGTTCAATAGAAAGATTTCTCTCATCACCGGTGCAAATGAATTCAATATTCTCCTTCGCACTATGACACTGGCGTGCTATCTCAATGACTTTATTCGATATATCACACGCTATGACGCTATCGAATGTATTGGAAAGTAGTGCAGCAAAATCCCCTGAACCGGTACCAAAATCAAGCGCAGTGTTGTGTGAACTCATAACTTGGTTGATGATATGTTCAATGGCTAGGAGGCGAGCTGGTTGGTCAAAAGAATATATCGTGCCATCTGCCCAACCCGTATGCTTGAACCTCTTGGAACGATCATTCCAAAACTGTTCGATGCCGTGATTACTTCGAGTCATAGTAGTGCACGTTCCCATGCGTTCTTGTTTAATCGTGGCCCTTCGACACCTGATAGAACCTGCCCCTGAACTGAATACATATCCAGCTATTATACGAGCACAGTGTTCATGAGGTACTGATTGGAGTAGGCTCCCATGCCGGATGCTGAGTGGATGGATGCTAGGGTCCGGGAAGTATTACCGGATGCGGAAGTTACAGTGACTGACCTAACAGGATCTGGGGATCATTTTCACTTGTTGGTCATTGATCGATCGTTCGAAGGCATGCGCCCACTACAACGT
>Ga0066851_10000011_pt1 | contig 74986 bp, 75 predicted proteins | sample ETNtaG_7_FD_65493 | JGI IMG/M metagenome (GOLD analysis project Ga0066851, IMG submission 65493) | Marine microbial and viral communities from oxygen minimum zone, Eastern Pacific Ocean - ETNP201406SV65 | ecosystem: Environmental > Aquatic > Marine > Oceanic | place: Pacific Ocean: Eastern... | reverse complement strand
TGGAAAATTGCCTGAACCCCTGGCGAAGGGCGTGCCCGAGGGTGACTGCTTCACCGTTTTTTTGTTCATCAACCCAGATAATGGTGACCAGGGTAAACAGGCCCCACCAGAGGGCAACAGAGAGGAAAGACCAACGTACCGCCTCAACGTCATTGGCAAGCCCAAAGAGCTCAGGCTGCTGGGTCATGATGACATTAATCAGAAAAAGCAATCCCCCTCCGAGGTATCCCAAACCAAAACCCAGTCCTGAAACACGATCAACCTTATCTGGCCCGGCGACTCCGGGCAGAAGTGAATCATAAAAGATGTTTGAGCCCGAAAAGCCAACAATGCCCATACAGTAGAAAAAGGCGGCCCAGCCCCACTGACCCTTGTCCACCAAAAACAGACAAGCTGTCATCAATACACCGAGATAGGCAAAAAAGACCAGCAGGCGTTTTCTCCTGGAACCCGAATCAGCCGCAGCACCGAGGATGGGGCCCATCAGGGCAACGATCAGACTTGCCGCTGAATTGGCATAAGCGAGCATCGCCGTACTGGTATTAACATCAGCGCCAATACTCCAGTATTGCTTGAAAAAGACCGGGAAAAACCCTGCCATCACTGTGGTCGCAAATGCAGAATTAGCCCAATCATAGAAAGCCCATCCCCAAATATTTCGTTTTTCAGAAGTCATGATCTATTATTGTCCCTACTAGAGTTATGTATCACTACGATAACAGAGGCTATGAATCAACCAAAACCCATATTCAATAATAGCAACATTCTGATCTCCCTGGCGGCGCTGGTTGTCATCGTCGCCGGGATGAAAGCAGCCGCAGATCTGCTCGTACCCCTGTTGCTTTCGATTTTTATCGCTTTCCTTTTTACCCCATTTCTGCATGGATGCACCCGCCGGGGAGTGCCTACAGGGGTCGCTCTTTTGCTGGTTGTTGTGCTGATTATGACCCTTGGCTGGCTGACTGGCCTGGCTCTTGGCTCCTCATTTAAAGATTTTTCCGAATCACTGCCACTCTACGAGAATCGTCTGCAACAGGTGACCGCAAATACCCTGATATGGCTTGAAGGGATGGGGATTCCGATCTCTTTGGAGCACATCCTTGAATTTGCCAACCCTGCTGCAGCACTGAAACTATCCGGTAAGCTACTGAACAGCCTGAGCAATCTTCTAACCGATGCCTTTATCATTCTTCTGACGACTATCTTCATCCTCGCTGAGGCAACACAATTCCCCCAAAAACTAAAGTCGCTACTAAAAAATCCGGATGAAACCCTCGCCCGGTTCAGCACTCTAAGAGAGACCATTAATCGCTATCTGGCTCTGAAGACAGCAACCAGTTTTGTGACCGCCGCCCTGGTCTCCCTGATTCTTTCAATCCTGGGGGTTGATTTTCCCCTGCTCTGGGGGCTACTCGCCTTTATGTTGAACTTTGTCCCCACCGTTGGATCGATTATCGCTGCGGTCCCAGCCATCCTTCTTGCTCTGGTTCAACTTGGCCCGCTCACTGCCTTCTGGACTTTACTGGGATATCTGTTTATCAATATTTTTATTGGAAACATCATCGAACCCAGGATTATGGGCAGGGGGCTGGGACTCTCCGCATTCGTGATCCTCGCTTCTTTGGTTTTTTGGGGTTGGGTATTGGGCCCTGTCGGAATGTTTCTCTCAGTCCCGCTCACCATGCTGGCAAAACTGGCCTCTGAAAACTCAGAACAGACCCGGTGGGTGGGCACTCTGTTAAGCGCAAATATCTCTGATACCGAAGACCCCGAGCGCTGATGGTTTTCCACCGTACTGAAACCACTTCTCACCCCCTTGAATTTATCGATGCCGATACTGTCCATGAGAGACTGGATTACCCCACTCTGGTTGAGGGGCTGAAATCAGCCCATCTCAATCAACAGAGCGCTTTAAATGACCTTCTGATTTCACAACCTGGATCAGGATCTGATCCCAACCAGCTCTTTATCCGCTCCGCCTGGGAGAGTGGTGGCTCGCTGGGGACTAAAATTATCACCATCTTTCCGAACAACCGTAATCACACAGAAAAACCTACTATACAGGCGCTCTTTATCCTCTTTGATGGAGAAGATGGATCGCCGCATGCGGTGATTGATGGACAGGCACTCACCGCCCTCAAAACAGCAGGCGATTCAGCTCTTGGAACCCACTTTCTGGCAAAGCAGAATATCTCAACTCTATTGATGGTGGGGGCAGGCGCCATGGCGCCGCATCTGATCCGGGCCCACCTGTCTATGCGCCCCTCATGCCAACATATCAAGATATGGAACCGAACAGCAAAACGGGCCGAAATACTCGCTGAAGCCCTCCAGGCTGAGTTCCCGAGTGTTGAACCGGTCGATGATCTTGCCGCAGCCGTTTCGAGTGCAGACCTGATCTCTTGTGCCACCATGGCTGAAACCCCTCTGATTAGAGGCGAATGGCTCTCCCCTGGAACCCATCTTGACCTTGTCGGCGCCTACAGACCTAATATGCGTGAGGCCGATGATGAAGCGGTTCGACGGGGGACCCTGCATGTCGACTCCAGAGAGACCACTCTGGGCGAGGTCGGTGAACTGATCATCCCAATAAAAAATGGCGTCCTTAGTGAATCTGACATCGTTGCTGATCACTATCAGCGTTGCCGGGGAGAACATCCGGGACGGCTCAGTGAGAGTGAGATCACGCTGTTTAAAAATGGGGGTGGCGGTCATCTTGACCTGATGACAGCAAAGATACTCATGGGGCAACTCAACAAAAACAGGCGTCCGCCTATATCATGAACCCATCGATTGTCCGCCCCTCCTTTGACCTCTTCTCGATCCGACTGGGTAGAGACCAGGCGAAATCACTGCCATTATTGGCATCTCTTCCGGGGTTTGCTTGATAGTGACCCCCTAACGCCGAGAGAACCCCCGTCGTTCGATGGCTGCCTGGAGGGTGTTTTGCAGCAGCAGTGCAATTGTCATCGGCCCAACACCTCCAGGTACCGGAGTGATATAGCCTGCAACCTGGGAGACCCCATCAAAGTCCACATCACCCACCAGCTTCTGCCTGCCCTCATCATCCTCAATGCGGTTGATTCCCACATCAATCACAGTCGCCCCCTCACCTACCCACTCCCTCTTTACCATTTGGGGACGTCCCACTGCGACCACAAGAATTTCAGCACGGCGACACTCAGCTTCAAGTTCAGCAGTTCGTGAATGGGCGATCGTCACGGTACAGTTCTCTCTCAGAAGGAGTTCAGCCATTGGCCTTCCCACAATATTGGACCGGCCCAATACCAGCGCCCGCTTGCCATTAAGGTCTCCAAGTGTCTCTTTGAGCAGATAGAGACAACCCAGGGGAGTACAGGGCACCAGCCCCTTCATCCCTGTCGCCAGATGACCGCGATTAACCACATGAAAGCCATCTACATCCTTGGCAGGATTGATGGCATTGATCACTTGATGTTCACTGATCTGGTCCGGCAAAGGAAGCTGTACCAAGATACCGTCAACCCCATCATCATCATTGAGCCCGGAGATAAGATCAAGCACCTCTTGTTGTGATGCCCTGTGGCTTAGGCGGTGTTCGAAAGAACGCATTCCAACCTCTTCGGTCTGCCTTGCTTTATTGCGCACATAGATCTGACTGGCAGGGTCTTCGCCCACCAAAATTACCGCAAGACCGGGCTGGCACCCCTGCTCTTTGTTCAGTTTTTCAACTTCTGCTGCAATCTCTGTTGTCAACCGAGCTGCAATTGTTTTTCCATCAATAAGTTTAGTCATGGCTCTGATATTAAAGGGTTCGATTATGCCCGCACTTTTTCAGCTAATCCTGGTAACTCTATTCTACAACCAAGGAGAGAGAAGAGACCATGATGGTCACTGACCTATTCCAGGATCTGGAGTATTTCAAAATACCCATCCCCGTCTCTGGCAAAACCCCTTGACCCCCTCATAGAAGACGATGACCAGGAAGGCGGTCATCAACCCTGAGAGCAGGACATCGCTCAGAAAATGACCTCCCTGCATCAGGCGCATGAGGCCATATAGCAAACCAAAGAAGAGGGCCAGTGTAGTTGCGGTTTTTTTAATCGAAGTATAGATCAGGCCAAAGATCAGGTAGGTGACAGGCAAGGCCACCTCCCCTGAGACAAAGGAACAGTTTGCCTGACACTGGTCACTAATCACCCATGCCGGGGTGAAATCCAGGCTGCCGCCAAACTCGGTAATACTCTCAGGCCTGGCCCGTCCCCATAGACCCTTGAAAATACCATTGATTACACCACCTGGAACCAGTAAAAATGTAAAAAGAAGGGTGAAATAGTGTGACACTGGGGCCTTCAGAACAAGGCTCCCCAGAAAGAGTCTGTCAACAATACCCGCCAACCCGAACAACACCGGAAACAGTGTCATTGACAAGTTTAAGATCTCTCTTGAGAGAAAGATGCTCTGCTTGAGAAGTGGAGACTTCATCCCCCTCGCCTGGAGCAGAAAACGGCCCTCGTCCCAGAACTGGCCGCTGACGGCCTTGTCGAGACCCGGGAAGAGAATAAAAACGAGTGAGACCAGCAGTATAGCTAAAAAGAGCCCGCCCAGTGTTTTAAGGTGATGGACTCTGAGTGCGCATCCCTCCACCCAACTCAAGATATCGGCCTTGATTGTTTGTTGATCTGAAAACAACAATCTTCCATCAATCAGTTTCAACCTGAATCCTGACTGACGAAGTGAAAGTGCTCTTATCAGGTAGACAGAACCGACCCCCAGCAGAGCACCGGCAAGGATATCACTCGGGAAGTGGGCACCAAGAACTACCCGACTGATGGCAACCAATCCAGCAACAAGATAAAGCCAGGAACGGTGTCGGGGAAAGAGCAACCCTATTGCCGCTGCCATTGCAAATGCTGTTGCAGAGTGGCCGGAAGGGAAAGCGTAGAAATCCCCAAAGGCATTAAAATTGAACGGATAGAAGCCAGTAATACTCTCTTCAAACCACTGTCGGGGGCGGGCCCGCCCAATCATTATCTTGAGTAGATTGACCACGATTCCACTTATCAACAGAACCAGGAAGAGGAAAAAACCACCCTGTGAAATCCACCGGACAGCGGGCGAATTATGCCCCGTTGAGCGCTTTTTCAGATATCCGATCAGCGCAAAGCCTATGCCGGCCAGAAGCGAGACGATGACATAGGCTAATGAGTCACCAAGGAGTGTAATCCCGGAAAAAAAAGCGCCTACCCGATCAAATTGAGGAACCAGTTCATTGGCCAGATACCAAGAGAGTGGGTGGTCTACAAAAACCATCAGCCCCAATAGAGCCAGCACCCCAATCAACCCGCCCAGTATTACCTCTTTCTTCATCTCTGCTAACCTTGGTCTCAACACTCGCACCATTTAGAGTGGTCCCTCTCGATCAGGGAGAGGGTAAGTCTCTCATAAATCACCTCTTATGGGTTGGAGGGGGTTTTTACCTCCAGGAGCTGGAGCTCCACCCAGCGTCCATTGGAATAGTTAAGACCGGATACTCTCCCAATCTGTTTTATCTCCTTTTGCCCCTCTCTTCTTTTGACGGTCTCTGGGTCAGTAGTCATCACCAGGGCACACTCAGGTTTATCCAGCTGGGCTTCAAGCTGGGCGGGATTAACCAGGCGGATCTGAGTACCGAGGGTGTAGACCAGGCTGGGTTCATGATATCCAACACTCAAAACCGGATAGGCCTCGCAATCAACAGGGTGGTCTTCCAGTGTGGTTGCAATCTGACGGGTGACCCAGAGCGCTTCGATTCCAGGCAAGAAAGATCTGAAGACAAAGAGATGATGGCCCACTGCAAGCAGACAAAGGAATACCACCAGGCCAACCCACTGTTGCCTGAAGAACAAGAGAAGTGAAATGCCAATCCCACCGAGCCCGGCCAGAGCAACCCACAGGATTGTGAACTTTGGCAGTTCATCGGTCATCCACCAGATCAACAGGGAGGGGGCGCCAACCACGGCAACACTGCCGACAACAGCCAGAGTGATGAGGAGCCCGGAGAGTCCCGCTCTGAATAGACCTGGGGAACGCCTAAATGGCTGGTAGAGCACAGTGGCTGCAATCACTGCCAGAGGAGGAAAAAGAGGCAGAATATAATGAGGCAACTTTGTGGTGACACCCTCAAGTACGATCCAGGCAGGAATAATCCATGCCAGAAGGAAATGATGGCTTCGACTCTTTTTTTCGAACAGTGCAATTCCCAACCCACGAGCGAGCAACAAAGAGAAGGGGAAAAAACCAAGCCAGAGAAAACCAAAGTAGAACCCCGGTGGTGCGCCGTGAGTCTCTCTTACCTCTACCAGCTTATCAAGAAAATCGACCCCCAATGAGTCCATCAGGAACTGCCCTTCACTCATCAGGGTGATCTGAATAAACCAGGGGGCCATCAGTCCAACCATTATCATTATCCCCAGCGGGAGCTTAAGCCCCTTGATGACCCCAAGATTACGATCAAGTACTGCCAGCGTTAGAAGGGTAAGACCGAGAATCAAAAGCACTACCGGCCCTTTGATGTAGACCCCTGCCGTCAACGACAACCAGAAAACAAAAAAGAGTGCCCACTCCTCACCCAGAGAGGAGCTCCTGGAGCTGGTGAGATAGAGCTTGGCCACAACGACTTCAGCAAGGGTAATAAACAAGAGCAGTGCGGCATCTGTTTTTGCCAGTCTCGCCTCACCATTAAGCAGTAGTGTAGAAGCGAGAATAAAACCGGCCGCAATACCCACTGCACGATTAAAGAGAATGGATCCAAGCAATGAGGTGAGCAAAACACTCAACACCGCAGAGACCAAAGAGACCGTTCTATGGCGCCAGATCTCACGTTCAGCACCCAACAGATTTAGGCTTAGTGACTGTAGCCAGTAGATACCGATGGGTTTCTGGTAACGCTTCTGCTGCTGAAATTCGATATCAATATAGTCACCACTCTCCACCATCTGGGCCGTTGCCTGAGCGAAACGGGCCTCATCCCTGTCCGTCACGGGCAGAGTGGCAACTCCTGGCAAGAACACCAGAAGTGAAAAGAAAAGAAGAAGAAAGGTGACTAGCGGTCGGCTATTCATCTTGGAGCTCACAAATGGGACAACCTCTACCTTACCTTAATTGAGGGGCGAGTGAGAACACAGGGCCCACAAAAAACCGCGGCCTCGAAGGACCGCGGTCTACCTGCTGAAACTGTCTTCTGAAAGACCCTCCATCCCCCTTAAACAGTTTGGCATGGCCTACAGCAGACCGGAGATTCTGAACTAAAACCATTCAGAGGTAAAGGTAATTTTAACAATACTTAGAATCACTCTAAAAAAGGGTGTTGGCGCCCAAAGGGGCTAACACTCAATGACATTTACTGCCAGACCTCCTTCTGCCGTCTCTTTGTATTTTGACTCCATATCGGTACCTGTTTCGTGCATGGTTCGAATCACGGCATCGAGAGAGACAAAATGGCGGCCATCTCCCTGAAGAGCCATTCTCGCGGCATTAATAGCCTGATTGGCGGCAATAGCATTACGCTCAATACACGGTATCTGAACCAACCCACCGATCGGATCGCAGGTCAGTCCGAGTTGATGCTCCATGGCAATCTCCGCTGCATTTTCCACCTGTTCAATACGTCCACCCATCACCTCTGCAAGTGCTGCCGCGGCCATGGAACAGGCTGAACCGACCTCTCCCTGACAGCCCACTTCAGCACCTGATATTGAGGCATTCATCTTATAGAGCATTCCTATGGCACCTGCTGTCAGCAGGAAGCGGACAACGCCCTCCTCACAGGCCCCCTCAACAAAGCGATCATAATAGTGGAGCACTGCCGGAATGATCCCTGCAGCACCATTGGTGGGCGCTGTCACGACCCTGCCCCCCGATGCATTCTCCTCATTGACTGCGATCGCATAGAGGTTTACCCAATCGAGCACCTGCAGCGGGTCATTGCTCCCGCGGCTGGAAAGCTCAACCAATTGATTAAACAAAGCGGGGGCCCGCCGCCTGACCCCGAGACCACCCGGAAGTTCGCCCTCACGATGACAGCCGGATTCAACACACTGCTGCATTACCGCCCAACGCTCCAGCAAACCCCTACGGGTCTCATCCTCTTGACGAAAGTGACTCTCGTTTCTGAGCAACAACTCACTGATGGTGAGCCCGTTCTGACGGCAAAGTTCGAGCAGTTGATCGCCACTGGAAAAAGGGAGAGGAAGAGAGCCCATCTGTTCAGCAGAGAGGATATCAGTCTCGCCCTGGTGAACAACAAAGCCCCCTCCTACGGAGTAAAACTCCTGCTGATCAAGCTTCTCTCCCTGATCATCAAATGCGGTCAAGCGCATTCCATTGGGATGAAAGGGCAACTGCTCGCCACTTCTGAACTGGATGTCATCGTATTGGTTAAAAGAGATGGTCTGAACGCCTCCAAGATCAAGCAGGCCGGTTGCGCTTACTGTTGAGAGCATCTTTTCTATTGATTCCGGTTCAACCTCTTCAGGCTGCTCTCCCAAAAGGCCAAGCACAACTGCCCGATCACTCCCATGACCTTCTCCGGTTGCTCCGAGGGAACCAAAAAGAAGGGTCTGGACCCGCTGCACCCGAGGCAGCAAACCCATCTCATCGAGACAAGAGACAAAAGACCCCGCTGCCCTCATCGGACCAACAGTATGCGAACTCGATGGACCGATCCCGATCCTGAAAAGATCGAATACGCTGAGTGTCATGTTATTCCCCCTCTGTGCAGAGTGAGATTGTCATTCTCTGTCAGGCTGTTCTCATGTCAACCATAGACTGGAAAAGAGGCACAGAGTAATTTCACCTTTTCCCGGGTCTCATCGATAAGCGTCTCATTCTCAATATCATCAAGAATATCGCAGATCCAATGAGTCATCCTGGTGATCTCCTGTTGACCAAATCCTCTGGTCGTTACTGCGGGTGTTCCAAGACGAAGGCCGCTGGTCACAAAAGGGGAACGAGGATCATTTGGAACCGCATTTTTATTGACCGTTATATTGGCTCGTCCCAGTGCTGCGTCGGCATCCTTGCCGGTAATATCCTTGTCGATCAGATCAAGGAGGAAGAGGTGATCATCAGTTCCACCGGAGACGATCTTGTAACCACGCTCCCCAAAGACGTCAACCATGGTCTTTGCATTCTTGACCACACACTGTTGATAGTCCTTGAACTCCGGCTCCATCGCCTCTTTCAGGGCGACCGCTTTTGCCGCAATCACATGCATCAGAGGCCCGCCCTGGGTTCCTGGAAAGACAAGTGAGTTGATTTTTTTCTCAATCGTCTCATTGGCACGAGCGAGAATAAGGCCGCCGCGAGGCCCCCTTAATGTCTTGTGGGTTGTTGTCGTTACCACATCAGCATGGGAAATTGGGTTTGGATAGATCTCCGCCGCCACCAGCCCTGCAACATGCGCCATATCGACCATCAGATAGGCGCCCACTGCCTCGGCAATCTGACTAAAACGCTCCCAGTCCATAATCCGTGAGTAGGCGGAGAATCCGGCAACAATCATTTTAGGCTTATGCTCCTGGGCAAGCGCTTCGACCTGGAGATAATCGACCTCACCACTCTCCTCATCCAGCCCATACTGGACAGAGTTATAGATCTTTCCCGAAAAATTAACCTTGGCACCATGAGTGAGATGACCGCCATGGGCAAGACTCATGCCGAGCACCGTATCTTGCGGTTCAAGAAGCGCCATATAGACCGCCGCATTGGCTTGTGAGCCTGAATGGGGCTGAACATTGACATAGTCCGCCCCGAACAAGGTTTTTGCCCGGTCAATGGCCAGCGTTTCGGCAATATCAACATATTCACATCCGCCGTAGTAGCGCTTGCCCGGATACCCCTCTGCATACTTATTGGTGAGGACAGAACCCTGAGCCTCCATCACCCGTGGGCTGGTATAGTTCTCTGAAGCGATGAGTTCGATATGCGCCTCCTGACGCTCATTCTCACTCGAGATCGCCTCCCAGAGTTGCGGATCATAACCAGCAATGTGATCATCTTTACTGAACATTAATTTCTCCTGAAAGAAAAGACTTTGGAGTGCTCAATCCTGGCCCCGAAAGTGGCGCATAGGATACACCGGGTTGCCCCTTTTGGCTAAGAGAGATCGTTCCTGTCAACGACAAAAAAACAAGATGGTATTGCCCTCAACAATGGTGATAACGGATCACCCCTCCGTCCTCGATCTTCAACAAACGATCTGCCTGGTGAAGAAAAACGAGGTGGGAGATCGCCTCACCCATGGCAAACATGATCTGATGGATATCCAGTGTTCGGGGAAAGAGCGCTTCCAACACCTCTCCGGCGGAACGCGGCTGTTCACACAGCGCAGTGAGTTGATCGAATCGCTCCTGGTGGTGAATCTCGATCTCGCTAATTCGCTGACGCAAGCCGTAAAAAGGGAGCCCGTGCGAGGGCAGAACAAGGGTCTCGTCGGGAAGGATTGAGAGCAGTTTAAGTGACCCCAGGTAGTCGCCCAGGGGATCTCCATCAGCTCGGTCAGCGGTGAGGGTGACATTGGGGGTGATCGTTGGAAGGATCTGATCTCCGGCAATCAAAATGCCCTTCTCTGGCTGGTAGAGACACGCCTGTCCCGGTGCGTGACCGGTGACAATAATGACTTGCCAGCTGTCATCACCCATCTCCACACTGCCGTGTTCTGTCAGGGGTTCGATTTTGGGCGGGGGGAACGATACATTGTGAGGATAGGGATTTCCTCTGGCTTCAAGACGCTGGCACCAGGACTCATCAAGACCATGGTTTCGGTAAAGGTCTATCTGCTGGTTAAACAGGGCACTGTCGACATCACCCTTCAACTTAACACCCCGCTGCCATTCAACTTCGGTCATCCTCACTACAGCCCCTGTTTGCTGCTGCAGCCAGCCGGAGAGGCCAAAGTGATCTGGATGAAAATGGGTCACCAGGATTTGTTCCAGGGGCTTCTCTTTCATCACCCCGCCAAGCAACTGCTTCCACAACTGCTTCACCTCATCACGACGAATCCCGGTATCCACCAGTGACCAGCCTGAAGAACTCTCCAGCAACCAGACATTGATGTGGTCGAGTGCAAAGGGAAGGGGCAGACGAAGCCAGCAGATTCCTTCCTGGAGAGGTTGCAATGCGCCATAATCTGCAGGTTCCTTCCAGGGAAACTTCAAACTGTTGGACATCTTAAACTCCAGGTTTCTACAAGTGGGCAAGAGGTCAATCAACCACTCTCAACCCTCTCTTTAATCAGGGGAATTTCTGCTCGATTTTCTGCCAGACAAACAAAACGCGAACAATGCCTTACTCCCACGATCAAAGCAAGCGCTTTCCAAAACCCCGATTTATCATCTAAAATGTCATTCCATAATCATAAAAGGGGAATATGAGGTAGCAGCCACTTCCCACTGACTCAGCTTGATTCCAGCGGCTGGGCAGAGAACTTACCAATGAGGAGCAGGAACAATGTGGAAAAAAAATGATGACGAACAATCCGCCCAAAATGCAATAACCCCCTCTCGTCGATCGCTGTCCTCAAGCAGCGCAACCAGCGATGGTGCAGTAGTTGGTGAATCGCTGGTTTTTCGAGGAGAGATCAGTGGGGATCAGAACCTGCTCATTGAGGGTCGGCTTGAGGGGAGTGCCGTCCTCAAACGAAGCACGATCACCGTTGGCCAAAGTGGCAATATCGAAGGAACACTCTGTGCCCAAACCGTTGACATCAGAGGTAAAGTCAAAGGTGATGTCGATGCCCTGGAGATGATTGTCCTTCACGAGACGGCCAGGGTCGAAGGCAGGCTCACTGCAGGACGCCTGGTACTTCGTGATGGCTGCCAATTCAAGGGAACCGTTGAGATGGACCAGGATAAAGCAAAGCGTGCCGGTTTCTCTGTGGTCCCGGATGAGAGTGAGCACAATGCTGAAGAGACGATCTGACCCGGAAGGCCAGCGTGGCGCCTGATACGACAGAGCGGGTGATGGAGTCAGAGATAGTCGTCGCTACTCTGAGCCCCACCCTATCCCTGCTCCATGATCGGCTTCACAACGATCGATTCTGGAATATTCTCGATCTGGCTCCCCCATGCCAGCAACGGATTGACCTCTTCTCCGCCCATCACTGTCGAATCTTCTATCCCAACCTTAGCTCTCTCCACTACTCGCAAGAGGGCAAAAATGAGGGTGGACACTCCTTTGAAGAACTCCTTGAAAATCTCTTTATCTTTCCGGATGAACAACAACTGAATCTGATCCTTGCCGATGAACTGCCTCCCAATCTGACCCCGCAACTGATCGGTGTTCTGTTTCACTTCCTCCAGCCACGGTTTGCTGATGGACTCCTCACCTATCTTCGGGTTGATGCCCGAGGATCCAAGAAGAGCAGCCATCTCTTTGGCCTCAATGAACTCACCCAGGCACTGGAGAGCATCACTCTGTTGCGATCCGGGCTGATGAAGGATGGCAGTCAGGAGATTCTTTTTGAATATCACCACAAGAAGGAGAAGCTGAAAAACCAGAGCCCGCCATCCGGTGTCCGGTTGCCGGTGGTCGCCAGAGGCCAGGACCGTCACTGAAACGACAGTAAGACAACTCCAAGCGGGCTCTTTATTTAAAGCTGAGCCCAGTCAATAATGAAATCTGCAATCCTCTCCGGACGATTGAGATCAAGAACCGGGAGTCCAAAAGCGGTCTCCAGCAAGCCATCGGTAGCAATGGCAATCACCCCGTCATCCGGTTTGATCTCAAGGGGTCGGCCCACCTCAGAACGCCAGAGAATGATCTTGGGGACGGGATTGCTCTTGAAGCCCTCTACCAGAACAAGATCAAGCCCGGAGTGGTCAAGGAGTGGGACCAGCTCAGCGGTTGTCGGCTCATGGTCGAGTTCATCATCAATCATCAGAGCCCGACGCCAGCGTGAGGCGAGCAGCACCTGAACAGCACCCGCCTGGCGCACCCGAAAGCTGTCCTTCCCCGGCTGGTCGATCTCAAAGGGGTGGTGGGCATGCTTGACCACCCCCACCTTAACTCCCCGCGCCCTGAGCACCGGGAGCAGCTTAACCAGCAGTGAGGTCTTTCCAGTCCCGCTCCAGGCAGAGATCCCCAAAAGAGGGGGTGCCAACGGCTCAGCCATCTTCCAGTCTCCTGGCAATCCGGTCCCGCTCTCCGGGAGTATTGATATTGGCAAAATGTTCGGTGCAATCTGAGAAATCGACCTCCACCGCCTGGTGTCGACCCAACCAGCGTCCCACCCCACACTCCCCGGATTTGACAGCCTCGGCGAGTGAGGCGGCAAGAGTGGTACTGACCAAATTAAAAACGGGCTGACGATACCCCTCTACCCGGGCAACGGCGGCCAGCCTGCCCTCAACGTCTACCGCGTTAAGGAGTCTTGCTACCAGATCCAGTGGGAGAAGGGGGGCATCACACGGAACCGTTGCCAGCCACGTCGTGCCGGCCTCTCCGGCCGCACTCGCCATCCCGGCAAGGGGACCGGAGAAATCCTCCACCCCATCAGGGACAATCTCATAACCCAGAGCCCGATAGCGACTCTGAGAGCGGTTGGCACTGATGACCAGGGTTGAGACCTGAGGATGAAAACGTTCAATCACATGCTCAACCATATAACGCCCCAACAGAGTGACAAAGCCCTTGTCAGACCCCCCCATCCTCCTCGCTTCACCACCAGCGAGGATAACTCCGGTCACCATTGCCACTGAACTGCTGTCACTGGGTTGAATTTCTTTGCTTTTTTCTACCATTATCCTGAGAATTTTCACCGCTCCGCACTAGACTGTACAGACTGTCTCAACGCCCCCATCAAGCGAGATAGACCAACAAAGTAAAAATGTAGCCAAAACACCAACTCAATACTGGAACAAGCGAGAATTATACCCTTTTTGCCTGAAAAAACCGCGATAACAGTAATTGTTGTCATTTTGCAACAAAATGCCTTGAAATGTGGTTTTTCCTCCAGAAAGGTTTGCTTGAAGAGCTCAAAAAGCCTATAAATAGCTCAGCTGCGAAAGCGGCATCGGGATTTCGATCCTTAATCAGGTAAATCGTTTTAACTACTTTTTTGGAGAGTACAACAATGAACAAGAAAATTATCGCCCTGGCTGTTGCTGCTGCTGTTTCCGCACCAATGGCTGCACAGGCTGACATGTCGGGCTCAGTCGCCTACAGCATCGAATACGCTAACTCAGCCCTCGCCGTTGGAACTGGCCCAAGCGCATCAGTTACATGGTCTGAATCCGGCGCTGCAGGCAACGGCATGACCACAGCTGTCAGTGCTGAGTTTGATCTCGACGCCGGCGTATGGGATGAAGGCTCTATCAAGCTTTCACAAGGTGGAAGTTCCTTTACCATCTCTGATGGCAAGCTTGGGATCGCTACCTCAGCTGGTGGTCTTAGCCTCGGCCTTGGTATCTACGATGCCAAATACGACGTATCTGTAGGCACCTCCGTAGGTGGCTTGGCCCTCAGTTTCAAGTACATCTTGCCTAATACTGGCGCCAACAACTACGAAGCCAGTGTATCGACCACTTTGGGCGGCGCATCGGTGAAAGTTGAATTTGCCGATGCCAGTGGTACCACAGCTTGGGAAGTTACCGCAGGCGTGGGCGCTACTACTCTTAACTTCTTCAGTAGTAATGCATGGGACCTTGACCACTCTATAGCTCTTGGTGGCGGCGTCTCCCTCGGCCTTGGCTACGGCAGCGACGAAGTTGCTTCCGCCAAATTCTCAATGGGCTTCTAGTTCCATTTGGAATGCAGTATCAGAAAAGGGCGTCTTCGGACGCCCTTTTTTTTATCCCCTTTTCCCTCCTCTTCTCACTTCAGGGAGAGACCCCTCTCAAGCCGGCACACTGCCAACTACAGATCCCTCTTCTGTCGCCTGCGCTGCAGGATGACCACACCGCCTAGCAGCAACAAGGCGTAGGGGTAGATCCACTCCTTCGGCGGACGACCCAGCTGCTCTATTTCCACTGCGGTGATGTAATCTCCAAAGTCAAGCCCCGCACGTTCAGCCGCCCCCATAAAGGCAAGATCGGCGACGGACCACCGTCCCTCATCATCACCCAGGGTCATCCCAAGCGGCTGGTCCGAATCACCCTCCGCAGCCGCATTATTAAACAGATAGAGACGATAGCGATCACCATAATCGGTCTCTCGGGTGACATGGAGGCGGAGACTCTGATCTTTCTCTGTCACCACCTCACCTGCGACAAAGGCGGAGAGGTCTGCCTCAATATAGGCGGGGTAAAACCGGTTCATAACGGCATCAGGACGAAACAGTGCAAAGGTCACCAACAGCAGCATTACAACTTCATACCAGCGGGTTCGGGTCAGAAACCACCCCTGAGTAGCCGCACTGAAGGAGAGAATCGCAATCAGCGAGACAATAAATATCATCAACCCATGCCACAGGCTCTCGACACCAACCAGCAATAACTCCGGATTAAAGATAAAGACAAAGGGGAGGATGGCGGTACGGATATCATAACCAAAGGCCTGTACACCGGTCTTCAATGGGTCCGCTCTTGAAATGGCGGATGCGGCAAACGCCGCCAGACAGACCGGGGGAGTGTCATCGGCCAATAATCCAAAATAGAAGACAAAGAGATGGACCGCAATCAGCGGCAGTGCAATTCCCGCTGCACTGCCAAGCTCAATCAACACTCCGGCAAGGAGGGAGGCAACCACCAGATAGTTGGCTGTAGTCGGCAGCCCAATGCCAAGCACTAGGCAGAGAAGCGCTGTAAGGACCAACAAGAGATAGATGTTGTTTCCAGCGATGGCTTCGACCAATCCCACCATCGCATTGTTGAGTCCGGTTGAAGAGACTGCTCCAACAATAATACCCGCCGAAGCTACAGCCACACCGATGGTAATCATGTTGCGGGCGCCAGAGGTCATGCCGTGGAGAATATCTGCAACGCCCTCTTTCAAACCATCGCCCAAAGTGCCTTCAGGGTCTTGCCATCGACTCCACAGGTGTTGAAGCAAAATAATCACCATCAGTAGCAGGATCGAATAGAAGACTGAACTTCCGGGTGTCCACCGCTTGACCATCAGGAGATAGATCAACACTACAATCGGAATAAGATAGTGGATACCGCGGACAAAGGTTCGCCACAAGTGGGGAATATCCGCCCGGGGCAACCCCTTAAGACCGAGCTTGAGGGCTTCAAGGTGAGAGATATAGAAGAGCGCCATATAACTGATGACGGCGGGGATCACTGCCGCCTTGACCACTTCGAAATAGCTGATACCAATATACTCGGCGATGATAAAAGCAGCCGCCCCCATGATGGGCGGCATAATCTGACCATTGGTAGATGCCGCCACCTCAATGGCGCCTGCCTTGACGCCAGGAAGACCAATTCGCTTCATCACCGGGATTGTAAAGGTGCCGGTTGTGACCACGTTGGCGATCGAAGACCCTGAGATGGTTCCCGTCATTCCCGAAGCGAGAATCGCCGCTTTTGCCGGCCCGCCCCGGTAGCGGCCCACCAATGCAAATGAAAGATCAAGGAAATAACGCCCAGCACCCGCCTTCTCTAAAAGCGCGCCAAAGAGCACGAAGAGAAAGACAAAGCTGACAGAGACATCGATGGGAATTCCAAAAATTGCTTCGCCTCCGAGCCAGTGGTAGCCGATGAGCCGCTCGAAGGAGAGCCCCTTGTGGGAGACCAGATCGGGCATCGATTGACCGAATAGAGAGTAGATGAGGAAAACGCTTCCGACCACCATCAGAGGCAGGCCAATGGCACGCCGGGTCGCCTCCATCAAAAGAAGAATGCCGCCACCGCCAATCAGAAGTTCGACAGGCACAGAGTGTCCGGCGACTTCAATTTTGAGCAATATACCCTGACGGTCGACCAATCCCTCATAGGCAAAAGGGAGATAGAGGGTGCAGCCCACAGCGATAAGGGCGAGGATAAGATCATGCCAGGGAATATGCTTGTGTACCCGTCCACCTCGGGTGGCGGGATAGATGAGATAACAGAGCAGAAGTGCAAATGCGAGGTGAATACCTCGCTTCGGCAGATCGATAAGAATTCCCCAGCCAATGGCAAAAGGGAGCGGTGAAGCGATCCAGAGCTGAAAGAGACACCAGCTGACGGCGATGGTTGAGATAACCCTTTCCAGACGGGGGCCCAGGTGACGGCCCCGAAACTCTATCTCATCGGCGGAGACTACTGCTCCGGTAGTTGACGGCTTATTCATGGCACCGAATCTTTTCAGGGTTCAAACAAAAAAGGCCGACACCCCGAAATGGGTTGTGCCGGCCCAGGAAACAACCAGCTGGATTACATCCAGCCCTTCTCCTTAAAGTACTTCACCGCACCCGGATGGAGGGGTGCACTCAGACCATCAGAGATCATCTGCTCGTGAGAGAGATGGGCAAAAGCAGGATGCAGTTTGCGGAAACTGTCAATATTTTCAAATACAGCTCGCACTACTTCATAGACTACATCATCAGGGGTATCTGTACTTGAGACAAAGGTTGCTTTTACACCAAATGTCGTGACATCACTGCTGGTAGTTTTATAGGTACCTGCAGGAATGGTGGCAAATGCATAGAATGGATTCTCATCGACCAGTTTCTTCTCTACACCGCTGTTGAGATTGATGATACGGGCACCACAACCATCTGTTGCAATCGCAACACCTGAATTGGGTACTCCGACGGTGTAACCGTAGGCATCAATCTTACCATCACACAGCGCTTTCGATTGCTCGGATGAGGTAAGTTCAGTTGCAATCTTGAAATCAGAAGCCGATGTGCCATGGGCTTTCATCAGAACTTCCATAGTGCCTCGTTGGCCAGAGCCTGGATTACCGATATTGACACGCTTCCCTTTCAGGTCTGCCCAACCGTTAATCCCGGAATCTTTGCCGACAATAATGTGGAATGGCTCGGGGTGGACTGAGAATACGGCTCTGAGTTTAGTCTGTTTCTTTCCCTCCCATTTGCTTGAACCGTTGGAGGCGTGGAACTGCCAGTCAGACTGGGCAACACCAAAGTCCAGCTCGCCCTGGCCGATCTGACCAATATTGTAGTTTGAACCACCGGTTGACGGAGCGGCACAGCGAATTCCATGCTTACGGCCTTTTTTTCGACCTTCGGCTGCCTCTTTATGGATCATACGACAAACAGAGTTGCCGACAACAAAGTAGACCCCGGTCGGGCCGCCGGTACCAATTGAGATAAAGGTTTTTCCTGCCTGGGCAGCTGTTGGAGCAAGGGCTGCTCCCATAATCAGGCCGGCAGCAGTCATTGCAACAGCTAGTTTATTTCTTTTAACCACTTTGATTCTCCTTAAGTAATGGGCAATTAATGCTCTTTTTTTTCATCTGCAACAGGTGCATACGATCGTGCAATTACTATTGCTCAACTAAGTCTAACGCACATGTTGTTTGCGTTACAACTCTCCACCCACTACTATGACCCTATGATGACAAAGGGAGAATACCGACCTCCAGATAACCTTGATGAGCTGCGCGAGCTTGTCGGAGAGTTGAATCGAGGCACAGCGGGAGTACGTCTTGGGCCCAAAGCAATAAAAGTACTTGCTGGCCTGGTTGAAGCACCCAGAGAGACCGCCATCTCCTCAATCACCCAGCTTGCCTCAATCTACAAGGTCAATGCCTCCACCCTGACCCGACTCTCAAAAAGCCTCGACTATCGGGGCTTTAGCCAGCTCCAGGAGCTGTTTCGCAGCCATCTCATGGCTGACAACAATTTCTACAGTGGTGAAACCGCTCGCTTGCTGACAGACCCGAATGATGCCTCGGAAGCCATTACCCAGCTGGCCAGAGTGACCGCCGATAAAGCCAGCAACATCTCTTCCATGGCTGAGAACCTGGATCCCACCACCCTTGAGGAGGTTGCAGCCCTTCTGGCGGGGGCCCCAAAAATACGTGTCCAGGGGCTGAGAATGTCCTATTCAGCAGCCTGCTTTTTCTCTTATGCCCTGGGAATGATGCGTGACAGCGTAGCCGTGCTTGGAGCATCAGGACACGGCATCGCCCACGGCATCGCCCAGATGGAGCCCGGGGACCTCCTTGTCGCTTTTGGATCGGACCCCTATACCAGATCTACCGTTGATAGTTGCCGGATTGCATCAGAACGCAGCATCCGGGTGATTGCACTGACTGATTCCCAGGCATCGCCCCTTGCCCGATATGCAGATATTGTCTTTCTTACCCCTTCAGGCGGGGCTTTTGTCGCCAATAGTGTTGCTTCGGCTATTGTCCTATCTGAAACCTTGCTCGCACTGGTCGCCCGCCGCCTGGGCCGTCGTGCTGTTACCGCACTCAAAGAGAGAGAGCGCTGCATTGATGCATTGGGAAGTGCTCTGCCCAATTCCCTGAGATAGAGCCGTTATCGACAACGCCCTCTCCCGAATACACTTGGTTTGATTAAGCAGACCGGATCGTCTGATAGCGATAATGGGCGCAGCACTCCCTCCCCATGAGCGGTACTCTTTAGCCTGACAGATCATTAATTGGCAAAAAAGTTAAATTAAAGTTGCTTTGTCACGCCTGTGCAATTAATAATTGCGGTATATTTTTTTTGCCTTATATTGTTGCATATTGGAATGAGCCAATCATCAGCCCCTGCGTCCCTAATTGATCCCTCACGATCAAGCCATGTCTTCCATCGCTACGGCCGGGGAGGGATGCCTGTTGCCCTGAGGGGCGAAGGGATCTATCTGGTTGATGACCATGAGCGCTTTTTTCTTGATGCCAGTGGAGGAGCCGCCGTCTCAAGCCTGGGACACAGCCACCCAAAAGTCATAAAGGCCATTCAACAGCAAGTAGAGACAATGGCCTACGCCCATACCGCCTTCTTTACCAATGACCCGATGGAGTCACTCGCTGAGGCTTTGGTGAGCGTAGCCCCAGGAGATCTCAACCGTGCCTTTTTTGTAAGCGGAGGCTCGGAAGCGGTAGAGGCCGGGATCAAGCTTGCCCGGCAGTACTTTATTGAGATAGGAGCGCCTGAGCGTCGTCACATTATTGGCCGGCGGCAGAGCTATCACGGCAACACCCTAGGCGCCCTGATGGTGGGTGAAAACACACCCCGAAAAAGGCCGTTCACCCCACTGCTCCAGGCCTCCCATCCCATTGGACCTTGTTACCCCTACCGTTATCAGGGCGACAACGAATCGCCTGAAGAGTATGGCTTACGAAGCGCCAATGAACTTGAGGAGCGAATTCTGGAACTGGGGCCAGAGACCGTTATGGGATTTATTGCGGAACCTGTGGTGGGTGCCACGGCAGGTGCACTGACACCGGCACCAGGCTATTTCAGACGAATTCGTGAAATCTGCGACCACTACAACATCCTGCTGATCCTTGATGAGGTGATGTGCGGTATGGGCCGGACCGGCACTCTGTTTGCCCATGAACAGGAGGGAATCGATGCCGACCTGGTTTGTATTGCCAAAGGGCTGGGTGCGGGATACCAGCCTATAGGGGCCCTCCTCGCTTCAGAACAGATCTATCAGGCTGTGATCGATGGTTCTGGTTCCCTGTGGAATGGTCATACCTATCTTGGCCATGCGACGGCATGCGCTGCCGGTCTTGCCGTCATGGGAGTGATCACAGAAGAGAACCTTTTGGAGAGAATCAGAACAAGAGGGCAACAACTTCGTTCCGGCCTGGAAAGAGCGTTGGGTGACCACCCCAATGTAGGAGAGATCCGGGGCCGCGGACTCTTTGTCGGGATTGAACTCGTTGCCGATCGGTTTACCAAAGAGCCATTCGAACCAGAGCTTAAAATTCATTCCAAGATAAATCTGGCGGCACTGGATCGCCAACTCATCTGCTATCCCTCTGGTGGCACCGTAGATGGCAACAGGGGTGATCACATCCTCCTGGCTCCCCCGTTTATCGTCACAGAAGCGGAGATTGATGAGATCATCTTCAGACTGAGTCAGGCGATCAAGGATATACTTCCGGAATCACTCTGAAGCGAGGAGATACCGGGCATGACTCTTTTACTGCAGCCTCTTATTGTCGCGGTTGCCCCTAATGGTGCACGCCGTCAACAAGCAGATCATCTGGCAATCCCACTACAAACAAACCCCATCGCTGAAGTCGCCAGCCGCTGTCTTGAGGCGGGAGCAGCAATGATCCACCTCCACGTCAGGGATCCAGAGGGAGGACATACTCTGGACCCCGATCGCTTCCGATCAGCAACCCGTGCCATTCGTAAAGCAGTGGGCAACAAACTGCTGATTCAAATGAGCAGTGAAGCTGCTGGGTTTTACAGTGCACCAGAACAGATGAGGGCAATTCGCCTGGTTAGACCTGAAGCAGTATCCCTGGCATTAAGAGAACTCGTTCCTGATGAGGCTGCCGAAAAACCTGCAGCGGCTTTTTTTAAATGGCTCTCCAGGGAGGAAATACTCACCCAGTATATTATCTACCATCATGACGAACTCTCCCGTTTTACCTCCCTTTGTAAAAGAGGGATCATTCCTACAACTTCCACCTCCTTGCTTTTTGTGATCGGCAACTATGACGGTACACTTCCGGCCAATGCTGATGGTCTTGACCTCTTCCTCAATCAACTCAAAGAGGATGTAACCTGGATGGTGTGTGCCTTTGGATCGGCTGAAGATGCTGTGCTTAAAAGAGCCGCTGCTTTTGGTGGCCACTTGAGAACAGGCTTTGAGAATCAACTTGCCCTTGCTGATGGCTCTGTAGCAGCCGACAATTCAGACCTGGTCTTACAAGCTGTCAATCATGCTGAGGCAACCGGAAGAGTGATAGCTGATGCAGACGAGGCGAGAAGGCTCTTTGGAGGGTAGAATCGGGTGGGCAGCAATTACAACTCTCTATTTATGATCTGATGATGTCTTGTCAAAAAAACGCCGGCCCGGATGAGCCGCTCCCCCCGGGCAAACTACTCCAGGTGATCACCTATCTTGAGATGGGTGCACCACCCGGGCAGAGGCCCTCCCAAGTCAATCCAGAAGGGATAAGGGTGGCAAGGAGTGTCCATATTACGGCTGACTTTTATCGTCACCTCTACCAGAGTGTGGGGAAGCCCTGGCTCTGGTATGAGCGCAATCACCTCACCGACCCGGCCCTTGACCGAATCATCAACCACCCTGCAAATCACCTCTACATTCTCTATGTTGGAGACAAAGCTGCAGGATTTGCAGAGCTCGACTTCCGCCGCCCTCCCGACCTTGAACTCGCCTATTTTGGGCTGATGCCTGATCAGATTGGCAAGGGATATGGCCGACTGTTGCTTAAAAGTGCGATCGAAATGGGATGGAAGCTCGGCCCTGACCGGCTCTGGGTCCATACCTGCAATCATGATCACCCATACGCCCTAACACTCTACCAGGAAGAGGGATTTATCCCTTACCATAAGGAAGAGATCATTATTGATGATCCACGAATGAGTGATAACCCCCTGGTTTAAGTGGTATAAAGAGCGCCCAAAGAGAGGATGTGAGACAAGATGAGTTCAGCCATCGAAAATGGAGCAAAGAAAAGCGTCAACGGGAAGCTGTGCGTCTACTATGATGGCTACTGGATTCGCTACTATGCACCGCCCCGAGAGGGACTTACTTCCAAACAGACACTGATTGTCTCGCTGACCCGTCGTGCCTTTCACCACACCGAACATGGGATCAACACCCCTGGAAATAATCTTGATATAGCCCGACAAGCCTGGGAGCAGGAGCAGGATCCAACCCTTAAGAGAGTCAATGGCGCAATGCTGGCCGGCGCCCTGTTCAACCGTGCAACGCGAATATTTACCGCCATTGTTGATCTCTCAGACAAGGGGGTGAAAGTCAATCCTGACAATGAACTGATGGCTGAGTGTGAAGCCTGCCTGCGTGAAGCGATGGAACTCGGCCAGACGGTAAAACACTACAGTGGTGAAGAGGGAATTGATGAACTCTGGGGGGAGCCACTAAAGGCTTTCAGCATGAGCGTTGCCGATTTTTATGTCAGCCGTTATCGGAAAATAGCTCAAACCATGACTGATATCGACGCCGTTGCAAACTGTATGATAAACCTCTTTAGTCGCCACAAGGCTTTTAATGGGATCTGTGATGACATTCGTGACTATGCTGAAGCTGCCAAACTGGAGTGTGAGGCCATGAAGAGTGATCCCGCTATATTTAAGGTCTGGCCGCATTTTGTTGCTGCCGGGGAGCGGCTGGAGTCTTTTTCACCAACGATCGCTGAAGGCGCTTCGGAAAGATCTGAACGGCAGGCACGAGAGGGTCTTCGTCTGCTCATCCAAGGGAAAAATATTATTGCCTGGATTTCCGGGGCCCGGGTTCCCATGCCCCGGTCGCTGAAACACTTTCTAGAGCGATGTGAAGAGTGTTCCCTCCATCTAAGTTGATCCTCTCTCCCCTGATAGATTAAAAAGATGCGGGTGTGCTCGCCCCTCCGCCTATAGCCCACTCGCACTTTAAGCGTGCAGGGAAAGATCTCTTGTTTTTAAGCGTATGCAGACAGGGCGCTCCCAAAACTACAGCCCCTCTACACTCTCTGCAACCAGCTTGTCGACGACCCGGGAGCAGGCGACCTCTGGAGTCAAACCACTGGCAATGGCCTGCTGATAGGTGGCGAGTTGACGATGGGCGCTCGTGCCGTCACGCACTATGTCACGAAGATGATCAAGCTCCTGCGCACAATCAAAAAAGAGGGCGTCTTCAGCAACCAGATCAAGAATCTCTTCAAGCAGCTCTCCATAGGGGACCACTTCTCCTCGTCCAAAATCAAGAAGCCCCTTGTCTATCCCATATCGGTGTGCTCGCCAACGGTTTTCGTTGATCAGGAAACTGGCATATCGGCGCCATCGCTGGTTACTCCGGCGGAGCCGGTAGAGCATCCGTAGCCAGCACAGATACAAAGAGGCAACAGAGAGTGCATCCTCAAGCCGGGTACAGACATCGGCAATACGCATTTCGAGGGTTGGAAAGCGACAACTCGGACGTACGTCCCACCAGAGCATGCTGGCATTTTCAATAATTCCAACCCGTGTGAGGATTTCAATATGCCGCAAGTACTCCTGGTAACTGTCGAAGTGTTCGGGAAGCCCGGTACGGGGCATCTCATCCCAGACCGATATCCGATAGGACATTAACCCTGTGTCACGACCCTCCCAGAATGGAGAGGATGTGCTCAGTGCCAGGAAATGGGGCAACACATAGCTGACCTGTCCCATCAGATCAATTCGCAGATCATCATTATCGATGCCGACATGAATGTGCATCCCACAAATCATCAGCCTGCGAACCACCTCCTGCAACTCATCAGCCAATACGTCATAGCGCTCTTTACGGGTATGTTCCTGTTCTCCGCCACGGGCAAAGGGATGGGTAGAGGCCGCCATCAGGCGGAGGTTATGGTCTCTGGCAACCGCTGCCACTGAACGACGCAGTCGAGAGAGATCGTCACGCAAATCGGCAATTGAGCGGCAGGGACGAGTACCCACTTCAATCTGGCACTGGAGGAATTCAGAGGTGACCTGTTCACCCAGCAACTCTTTGCAGGCCGACATCAGTGTTGGTGGTGCCTTGTGGATCAGATCACGTGTATCGCCATCAATCAGGAGATACTCCTCCTCAATCCCAATCGTAAATGAGGGTTCAGGGGTGGATGGTGCCAGAATCGTTCTCCAGAGGGGTCAATATCTTCTCGTCAGCGAGGATGTCTTTGAACACTGTATGCAACAGCCCCGCCCACTGCTCCTGGCCAATAGTATTGCTGATCTCATTTTGGCGGATCTCCAGGAGGGCGTGTGGAAACCCATGATGTTCTGCATGGATCTCCATGCTGTAGCCAACAGGCTCTTTGGCATGATAGGGCTCATTGTCGCCCACACAGAGGCCTGGGACGGCCCTTAACCGCTGAATCAGGGGAAAGGCGACACGATCATCGTTATGCCAGAGGACACCCACATTCCAGGGTCTTGAAATACCCCCAATTACCGGGGTAAAACTGTGCAGAGAGACAACCAGCGGAATCTTGTCTCTCCGCGCCACGCCATCAAGCACTGATGAGACAGTGGCATGGTAGGGATAGAAGAAGGTCTCAATTCGCTGCTCAACCTGCTCTGCCATCAGCCCCTGATTACCAGGGATCACCACGCCATCACTCTGCAGGGGAATCGAAGTCTCGTCATCAAGATGGCGGTTGAGATCGATCACCAGCCTGGAGTAGTTGGCCAAAACCGCCGGTGCATCAAATGAACTAGAGAGTCTCCTTGCCAGATTTGCGATACCTATATCCCAGGCGACATGGTGGCCCAGTACTTCGTCATCAACGCCGAGATTATTCAAGCAACGAGGAATTCTGTTTGAGGCATGCTCACAGAGAATGACCACTGGTGCCTGCCCCATGGGATTGACCACCTCGACGACGGCAGGTTCGTCTTCAGTGAGTAATGGGGCGTAATTTAGATCGACGCGTGTAGTCATGATATGAATAATGTACCGTACTTGAACAATCCCTGCATGATCATCGTCAGACAGCGTAATGCCCCCACCCATATCTCCCAAGCTCTCCCAGACCCAGTGGTTTGATTATGCCCTGCTCGGCCTGCTGGCAATTCTCTGGAGCAGCTCCTTTGTATTTATCAAAATAGGTGTTGCCACCCTTCCCCCGGCAACACTCACAGCGGGTCGTCTTGCTCTGGGAGCATTGATCCTCTTTGTGTTTTCCCAATACCGGGGCCATCAAATCCCTTTTAATTTAAAGGCGTGGCGGCTGTTTTTCTTTGTCGGTTTTTTTGGAAACGCCCTCCCCTTCACCCTGATTGGCTGGGGGGAGCAGTTTGTGGACAGTGGCTTGGCGGCCCTGTTTATGGGCATCATGCCGGTGATGACAGCCGTTTTGGCTCATTTCTGGGTCGAGGATGAACCTCTGACCCCTCATCGTGTAGGAGGTGTAGTGCTTGGCTTCTCCGGCCTGATTTTTCTGATTGGGATCGATGCCCTCTCTGGGTTAGGAGATACTGTAATTGCCCAGATTGCCATTGTCTGTGGACCCGTCAGCTATGCGGTGACAACCATCTATTCCCGTCGAAATGCCCACCTTCCGCTTCCTGTTCTTGGGGCGGGCACACTCACTGCCGGGGCGATCATAATACTCCCTCTCAGCCTCATTCTGGACCGTCCCTGGACACTCGAACCTTCCCTTGAATCGCTAGGAGCAATGGTTGTTCTTGGGCTTTTTCCCACTGCACTTGCCAGTCTGATCTTCTTTCGTCTGATCCATAAAATTGGAGCCAACGGAATTGCTCAAAATAATTATCTTGTCCCTCTACTCGGTGTAGGATGGGGGATGTTGCTCCTTAACGAACGACCGGGATGGAATGTCTTTGTCGCTCTGGTTCTAATCCTCTCCGGAGTCGTCCTGGTCAACCGTCAAAGATCAAAAGCCTGACTACCCGTAAAACCCTGATGACCTCACAAGGCCCCCTTAACAAACCCTTTACGATTGCCCAGATTACAGATGCCCATGTGGGGCTGGTCTCACACCTCAGTTACATCGGCAGCTACGATTTGGGATTGACCGAGGGGTTCCCCCCACCCCCCTCTGCCTAATCAACGGCAAAACCATCCCAATCAGAAGCCACCACCAATAACATTCTGATTCTGGGTGGGTCTTGGGTGGAAGGGGTTAGTGAGTCTGCATGCTGGTGATGAATGTTGCCAGATGGTGGACCGCCTGGGTGGCTGTCTCTGAATCAAAGTGGAGCGCGACATCTGCTTTGGCAAGCTTTGGGAACCCGGCTTCAGAAGAGAGGAGCTCCAGACCCTCAGGTATTGTGCTTCTTGCCAGTACCGTCACTCCAAGCCCGGCCATTACCGCCGCCCGGATGCCGTTATAACTTGTACCCGTATAGGCGATTCGCCAGGCGATGGCGTTGGCATCAAGGGCTCGGAGCAGTCGCTCCCGATAGACGCAGGGCTGGGGGGCGACCACCACGGGCAGTGGACGTTGGGTAAACTCCGCATAATCCATACCCCTGACCCAAACCAGCTCTTCACTCCACACCCGGTGTTGTGAGTCAACCGGCTCGGGGTGGATCACAATGGCCAGATCAAGTTCATGGTACTGCAAGCGCTGCAGCAGATTACCCGATAGATCACAGATGACTTCAAGGCTGACGTCGGGATAGACCTTGGAGAACCTTCCTAGAACATTGGGCAGGAACGAAGCGGCAAATTCATTGGGAATTCCCAACCGGACCCGGCCGCTCACTTCAGGTCTAATCAGCTGTTTAACCACCTCATCGTTTAACTGTAGAATTTGCCTTGCATACCTAAGCAGAAGTTCCCCCTCCTCGGTGGGCAGGAGTCGGCGATCGGAACGGCGAAGAAGTGAATAACCCACCATCTTCTCAAGCCGCTTGATCTGCAGGCTCACAGCGGGTTGTGATCGCCCTATCACCTCCCCGGCACGGGTAAACCCTCCAAAATCAATCACTGCGAGGTAGCTGCGCAACAGCTCTGTAGGGAGATTAACCATCTGAGAACTATTTATACTATAAATAATATGATTTTTACAATTAATTTTACAAATGCTTTTCTGCTCATTATATTGCCTGTATGGATAGATCTCCCGCCCTCGAAACCACCCCTCTCGACCCTCTCCACCGGGAGTTGGGTGGAAAAATGGTTCCTTTTGCCGGTTATGCGATGCCCGTTCAATACCCTGGCGGTATTATCAAGGAGCACCTCCATACCCGAGACCAGGCAGGTCTGTTTGATGTCTCCCACATGGGTCAGATCAGGCTCCATGGAAGCGCGGCGGCAAGAGAGCTCGAGGCACTGGTCACCGCGGATATTGTCGATCTCGCCCCGGGCCAGCAACGCTATACCCTGTTCACCAACCCAGATGGCGGGATTGTTGATGATTTAATGGTTGCCAATGGGGGCGACCATCTCTTTCTGGTTGTCAACGCGGCCTGCAAAGAACAGGACATCAACCACTTAAGGGCCAACATTACCGCAGAGATGGAATTGCTCTCAACCCGAGCCCTTCTTGCTCTTCAGGGCCCTGCCGCGCAAACAGTCCTTGAGAGGGTGGTTCCTGGGCTTGCTGATCTTCATTTCATGCAGGCTATGGAAGCCAAGTGGGCCCGGAATGATCTCTTTATCACCCGCTCCGGTTATACCGGTGAAGATGGATTCGAAATCTCACTGCCGTCTGACTGTGCAGAGGAGTTTGCCCGCTGGCTTATCAGTCAACCCGAAGTGCTCCCGGTCGGACTCGGCGCCCGTGATTCACTGCGCCTTGAAGCCGGGCTCTGCCTCTATGGCCATGACATCACAGCCGAGACCACCCCGATCGAAGCGCGACTGGGTTGGGCCATCTCCAGCCAGCGCCGAAACGGAGGCGACCGTGCAGGGGGATTCCCCGGAAGCAAAATCATTCTCAAGCAGATGAGTGAGGGTGCAGAAAAAATGAGAGTTGGCCTGAGAGCGACCGGACGCGCTCCGGTAAGAGAGGGCGCCCCATTGGTAGAGAGCTCCGGCCGACCGATAGGTGTTGTCACCAGCGGCGGCTATGGTCCCAGCTTGGCCGCTCCGGTAGCCATGGGATATCTTCCGCCTGAACTCTCAGAGCCCGGAACGGTGGTTGGAGCGCTGGTCAGAGGTAAAAGAGTGGAGATCGAGGTATCCCCGCTCCCTTTCATAAAACAACGCTACTACAGAGGAAAATGACCCTGAAAGTGTAATAGACTCTGCCCTCGAAACCAAAACCACCCCTAACAACACACCCCATCCCCGAAGAGGAGTTAGCGATGAGTGAAATGCGTTTTTCTGAAGACCACGAATGGGCCCTGCGGGACGAGAGCAATCAAGTCACCATTGGCATTACCGACTTTGCCCAGGAGCAACTCGGTGAGATCGTCTTTATCGAGCTTCCAGAGGTTGGAAGCACCCTTTCACAGGGTGACGAAGCCGCCGTCATTGAATCAGTTAAAGCCGCCAGCGAGATCAAATCCCCGATCAGTGGCGAGGTCGTGGCGGTCAATGAAGCACTGATTGATGAACCCGGAGAAGTCAACCAGGCCCCTTTGGGAGAGGGCTGGTTCTACAAGCTAAAACCCACTGACCCAACTGAATTTGATTCACTGATGGACAGTGAGCGCTATCAGGCCATGACAGCTGATCAATAACCCCTCACACGCTCTGGAAACAAGGAGATTCGGCAATGTCGAGCACCCCCCAACCTCTGGATGATCATGAGCCGCCCAATGACTTTGTCAGGCGTCACAATGGTTCGGATCAAGAGGAGATCAACGAGATGCTCGAGAGGCTCAATGTTGAGTCGATTGATGATCTGATCGAACAGACGATTCCAGAAGCGATCCGTGCCGACACTCCTCTTAATCTTCCTCGTTCAATTTCAGAACCGGAATTACTTGCCAGAGTGGCGTCACTCGCGACTGGCAACAAGGTCCACCGGTCGATGATCGGCATGGGCTACTACGACACTTTTCTCCCCCCTGTTATCCAGAGAAACGTACTCGAGAACCCAGGCTGGTATACCGCCTACACCCCCTACCAACCTGAAGTCAGCCAGGGAAGACTTGAGGTCCTCCTTGCCTTTCAGCAGATGGTGGCCGACCTTACCGGCTTTCCCATTGCCAATGCCTCTTTGCTTGATGAGGGGACAGCAGCGGCTGAGGCCATGGCGATGGCCAGACGGGTGTCGAAAAAGAACCCTTCAAATGTCTTTCTGGTCTCTGAAGACTGTCACCCCCAAACTATTGGGGTTCTCAAAACCCGGGCAACGCCAATGGGAATTGAGGTCATTGTAGGAGAGCTCGAAGATAAACTTGCCGAACAATCCTGCTTTGGAGTGCTTGCCCAGTACCCGGGATCATGTGGACATCTGCCCAATCTGGAGCCTGTTGCCCACAGTGCCCACCAAAAAGAGGCACTGCTGATTGTTGCAACAGACCTTCTGGCACTCACCCTGATCACCCCGCCTGGTGAATTTGGTGCCGATATTGCCATCGGCAGCGCCCAACGTTTTGGGGTCCCCATGGGGTATGGCGGCCCTCATGCGGCCTTCCTTGCCACCCGGGATGAGATGAAGCGCAACATGCCCGGGCGGTTGATTGGTGTCTCAAAAGATGTGAAGGGACGTCAGGCACTACGGATGGCGCTCCAGACCCGGGAACAACATATCCGTCGAGACAAGGCAACCAGTAACATCTGTACTGCCCAGGTTCTCCTCGCCGTCCTTGCCGCACTCTTTGCCATCTACCATGGACCAAGAGGCCTGACAGCCATTGCAGCCCGAGTTCACCGGCTGACTGCTCAACTTGCAACAGCACTCAGGCAACTTGGGATTGAGATCAAATTCAGTCACTTTTTTGACACCCTGACCGTTGTGGTTCCCGGCAGAGCAGAAGCCCTCACCCTGGAAGCAGAGCGTGCAGGAATCAATCTTCGCCTCATCGATGGCGATCATCTCGGTCTTTCTGTTGATGAGACCACAACCGCTGACCAACTCGATACGCTGTTAGGGCTATTTGCTGAGAATGCGGGCTTCAATCCAGACGCCAACAGCAGTAGCGCCATCCCTGCTGGAGTTAGAAGATCAACCCCTTTTCTTCAGCATCCGCTGTTTAACCGCTTTCACAGCGAAACAGAGATGCTGCGTTATCTCCGACGGCTTGCCGCAAAGGATATTACCCTCGACAGGGCGATGATTCCCCTTGGCTCTTGTACTATGAAACTCAACGCCGCCAGTGAGATGGTGGCGATGACCCACCCACATTTCGCTGCTCTCCACCCCTTTGCGCCGAAACAACAGGCTGAGGGCTATCACCAACTCTTCAGTGAGCTTGAACATGACCTTTGTGAGATAACCGGGTTCGATGCCGTCTCACTTCAACCCAATGCCGGATCTCAGGGTGAGTATGCCGGCCTGCTCTGCATTCACCGTTACCTTGCTCTCAAGGGTGAGGGTGAACGAAATATCTGCCTGATTCCCGCTTCTGCTCATGGGACCAATCCTGCAAGCGCGATCATGGCTGGGATGAGGGTGGTAGTGGTGAAGTGTGATGATCGGGGCAATGTGGACATGGATGACCTGGAGACAAAATCATCGGCACATGCTGAAAACCTGGCCGCACTGATGATCACCTACCCCTCAACACATGGGGTCTTCGAAGAGACCATTATTGAGATCTGTCAAATTATTCACCGCAATGGGGGACAGGTCTATATGGATGGGGCCAATCTGAATGCCATGGTTGGTCTCTGCCGGCCGGGTCTCCTTGGCCCTGATGTGATGCATATCAATCTGCACAAAACCTTTGCCATACCCCATGGTGGCGGCGGCCCAGGAATGGGGCCGATCGGTGTTCGTGCTCATCTTGCCCCCTTCCTCCCAGATCATCCCGTGATTCGAGGCGTCAACCCGGCTGCTCAGGGAGAGAGCCCGATTGGGAATATCTCTGCAGCGCCTTGGGGTTCTTCGTCAATCCTGCCCATCTCCTGGAGCTATATCCGCTTGATGGGTGGCAAGGGGCTGAAAAAAGCTACCGAGGCCGCCATTCTCAATGCCAACTATATGGCCCACTGCCTCTCCCCCTACTATCCAATCCTCTACACCGGAAGCAATAATCGGGTTGCCCATGAGTGTATTATTGATATCAGACCGCTCAAAGCGGCGACCGGAATTACTGCTGAAGACATTGCCAAACGTCTTATTGATTTTGGCTTTCATGCCCCCACCATGTCCTTCCCGGTGGCAGAAACCCTGATGATCGAACCCACAGAGAGTGAATCAAAAAGCGAACTTGATCGATTCTGTAAAGCGATGATTGCCATCCATGGTGAGATTACTGAAATAGAAGAGGGCCGGGCAGACCCGGAAGACAATGTCCTTAAACATGCACCCCATACTGCAGAACTGCTGATGGATGAGGACTGGAATTACCCTTACTCCCGACGGCAGGCCTTCTATCCACTGGACTCCATCCGTGAGGACAAATACTGGCCGCCCGTCTCCCGAGTTGACAATGTCCATGGTGATCGTCATCTGGTCTGTAGTTACCCTCCGATTGAGGCTTGTGAGTAGATTAATGAATATCCCCACCGGCTCTGTTTTGACCTCAGAGACGCTCCACTTAGGCCTGATTTTGGAGTAGTGTTCCAACCATGAAGGCTAAATCTTCGATCAACACTCCCCGTGGTGAGAAACAGCGGGGCAAGGCAAAGACAGCAAGGGTTCCGGAAAAATTTTCCGCGACCACTCCAGATACCCGGTTGCTAAAGCCGGCATGGATCAGAGTCCGCTTTCCTGGATCCCAAAGAGCCAGAGAACTCAAAAGCACCCTTAGAGAAGCGGGCCTGCACAGTGTCTGCGAAGAGGCGAACTGCCCAAATCTTGGTGAGTGCTTCGATAACGGCACAGCCACCTTCATGATCCTTGGGGACATCTGCACCCGGAGATGTCCCTTCTGTGATGTGGCTCATGGAAAACCGCTCCCTCCCGATCCCGCCGAGGCTCGGAACCTGGCCCGTACTGTTGGGGCGATGAAGCTTGATTATGTTGTCATCACCTCTGTGGACCGCGATGATCTCCGTGATGGGGGTGCCAGCCACTACAGCTTGTGTATAGAGCAACTCCGCCAACAGTGTCCGAAAACCATGATTGAAATCCTGACCCCGGACTATCGGGGTCGTCTTGAGGCTGCCCTATCGGCACATGACGCAGCGCCACCGGATGTTTTCAACCACAACCTTGAGACCGTTCCGCGCCTCTACCGCCGAGTCCGCCCGGGCGCTGACTATCACTGGTCATTGAACCTGTTAAAAACAGTCCGTCAAAGGCATCCCGACCTGCCGACCAAATCAGGCCTGATGCTTGGACTTGGAGAGGCACTTGAAGAGGTTGAAGAGGTTATGGTTGAGCTGAGGAACCACCAGGTAACAATGCTTACATTGGGACAATACCTGCAGCCGGGCCCCCACCATCTTCCCGTTGAGCGCTATGTCACCCCCGCTGAGTTTGATTCACTGGCAGAACTCGGTCGATCTCTTGGCTTTAAGAGCATCGCTTCGGCACCTCTTGTCCGTTCCTCCTACCATGCAGAACAGCAAGCCGCCTGCCGAGAGGATGATCCGGAGTAATCCGGGCACCCCCATAGGGGTTATTGGGTTGCTGTCAGTGCGCCTGTAGTCTCCAGCTCCAGGGTGGGTATCAATACCTGGTAACAGGTAAGCTTTCCCGACACAGCCCCCCACAAGTTCGGCGGGCTGACGGTTCCTGTAATCTTGGCGAAAACGTCCGAGGTGGAGCAGCCAAACGATTCATAATCATCCTTTGCCTCCTCCCCCAACAGAGCAAGAGTTGCCGCAACCTCCCAGTTTCCTGAATTATCGACAACGCCCAGAACCTCAACCCCTTCCACTTCGAAAGCGACTGCTCCATTAATGCCAACAGTTACGGTGGCGTTACGGGAGTACGTTGCGGTCTGGGAGGACTCGGTCGTTATATTCAACACTGCCTGCACATTCAGCGTCCCCTGGTAGACCGCAGAATAAGCGCTGGTATCACTCCCTGGCGTAATACTGACCGATGTGCCAGTGCTGCTTGAGCTGCTGCAACCACCGCCCAGAACCGATAACCCTGTCAGGGCAATTGCTGTAATTTGGTTTTTTACCTTCACTAAAAATTTCCTTTTTCAGGGCTGGATTCAATTTCCTAGTGATGGAGGATCTGACTTAAGAAGAGTTTTGTTCGATCATGCTCGGGGTTGGTAAAGAACTCCTGTGGTGTGTTCTCTTCAATAATCTCCCCCCCATCCATGAAGATGACCCGGTGAGCGACTGCCGTGGCGAAACCCATCTCATGGGTCACCACCAGCATGGTCATGCCGCTCTCAGCCAATTCAATCATCACATCGAGAACCTCCTTGATCATCTCCGGATCAAGTGCTGAAGTGGGCTCATCAAACAACATAATACGCGGGCTCATACAGAGTGAACGGGCAATTGCAACGCGCTGCTGCTGGCCCCCGGAGAGCTGTCCCGGGTACTTCGATGCCTGCTCAGGAATCTTGACGCGCTCAAGGTATTTCATGGCGTTTTCTTCGGCCTCAGCGCGGGGCATCTTGCGGACCCAAATCGGCGCGAGGGCGACATTCTCAAGCACTGTAAGGTGCGGAAAGAGATTGAACTGCTGGAAAACCATCCCTACTTCTGAACGAATGATCTCGATGTTTTTGAGGTCTTGGGTTAACTCTGTCCCATCAACAATGATCGTCCCCTTTTGATGTTGCTCCAGACGGTTGATGCAGCGAATCAGGGTTGATTTGCCTGATCCGGATGGCCCGCATATGACGATCCGTTCCCCCCGGCGAACATCGAGGTTGATATCCTTCAGTACATGAAAATCATCAAACCACTTGTGCATCTCTTTGATTGAAATGATCAAGTCCGATGAATCGACCGAGGTTGCCTCGGCTGATGGGGTGTCTGAGATTTCGTTGGCCATGAGAAAATACCTTTTAAAAGAGATTATTGTTTATGCCCGGTCCGCAATTTCTTCTCCAGCCCGAGTGAATATCGCGCCATACTGAAGCAGCAGAGAAAAAAGAACAGCGCAATAAAGAGATAGAGTTCCGGAGCGAGCCCCAGCCAAAGAGGATCATTAAGGCGAGCCCTGCCAAGACCCAGAATATCCATCATGCCAATAATTAGAACCAGCACAGAGTCTTTGTAGAGGCCGATAAATGTGTTCACAATCCCCGGGATTGAGATCTTCAGCGCCTGGGGCAAGATAATCAGGCGATGGGCTTTCCAATAGGTCAGGCCAAGAGCATCTGCTGCCTCATACTGTCCGCTAGAGAGGCCCTGTAATCCCCCGCGCACCACTTCGGCAATATAGGCCGCAGCAAATATAGTGACCATTATCAGAACCCGCATCAACAGATCAAAGGATGATCCGGGCGGCAAAAAGTAGGTCAGCATGGTGGATGCGACAAAGAGCAGAGTAATCAATGGAACCCCACGTATAAACTCAATGAAGACAACACAGACCGCTCGCAGAACCGGCAGATGAGAACGCCGCCCCAGCGCCAGAAGTATCCCAAGAGGCAGTGAGAAGGTGATGCCGGTAACACCGACGATGATCGTAAGCAGGATGCCGCCTATTTTCTGTGTACCAACCGGGACCAACCCAAACCCGCCCACCAACAACCAGGCGGCAATGAATGGAAAAAAGACGGCAAACCAGAGCCAGTACTTCTTGCCGGGGAGATTGTCTTTTAATACCCCGAAGATTGCGATCACCAGCAGCAGGAAGGAGAGATTGACCCGCCACCTTTCTGGCTCGGGGTACCATCCATAGACAAAGAGTTCAAAACTTCCACGGATAAATGCCCAGCAGGCCCCATCACGGGGGGCATCCATCTGAGCCCAGCACTCCTTGCGATCCCCAGCGCTCCAGATTGCATCAATGAAGATCCATTCGATCGCTGGCGGCAGTAATGACCACAAGATCCAAACAGAGGCTAGCGTCAGTACTATGTTGAGCGGTGAGGAGAAGAGATTAATGCGCATCCACGCAATCGGCCCCGTTGTCCGCACTGGCGGCGGAAGATCAGGATGGGTGCCTGGCAAGTATTGCGGTGACGGTTGATGATCAGTCATGGTCAGGGCTAGCGTTCGGTGAGTTTGATGCGGCGGTTAAACCAGTTCATATAACCGGAGATACATAATGAGATCAGCAGATAGACCCCCATCACTAAAATCATCGTCTCCATCTCTTTTCCGGTCTGCATCAGACTGATGCCACCGAGAGTGGCGGTAATATCCATGTAGCCGATGGCAATCGCAAGAGAGGAGTTTTTTGTCAGATTGAGGTACTGACTGCTTAGTGGAGGAATGATGATACGAAGAGCCTGAGGTATGACCACCAGTTGGAGAACCCGGTTGTTGCGCAGACCAAGCGCTTTCGATGCCTCGGTCTGTCCGTGGCTGACAGCAAGTATTCCGGCTCGTACAATCTCGGCAATAAAACAGGCGGTGTAGTAGGAGAGCGCCAACCAGAGCGCCAGAAATTCAGGTTTTATCGCCATCCCGCCTTTGAAATTAAAACCTTTTAGTGCCGGAACATCCCACGAAAGCGGCATCCCGGCCGCTATAAAGACAATGCCCGTTAAGCCAAAAATAATTCCGATCGAGATCCAGAAAACAGGATAGATTTTTCCGGTATTGTCCTGCACCTTCTTTGCCCAGCGTCTGAATAAAAAGACACTGAGAATCGCAACAATCATGGCCACCCCAACCATCCAGGCTCCCGGTTCAAAGACCGGAGAGGGCATATAGAACCCACGATTGGAGATAAAGAATTGCCCACCGCCGAGGTCTAATGCTTTTTTGACGGGTGGCATCAGGGTGATAATTAGGGAATAGATGGCGAGGATATGGATGAGCACAGGGACATTGCGCATGAACTCAACAAAGGTATATGCAATTCGGTTTACCAGCCAGTTTTTTGAGAGTCTGAGGATGCCCAGAGTAAATCCAAGTATTGATGCAAAAATACACCCAGTTATTGCTACCAGCAGGGTATTCAGCAAGCCAACGGCAGCTGCCTTGAGATGGGTCGACTGGCTTGTATATTCAAGAAACGGGGAGAACCCGATATCATAGGCCGCAGGCCAGGTCAGAAAAGTAAAACTGAATTCTTTATCCAAGGCAGCGAGGTTGATGACAACATTGCGTCCGATCAGCGCGATGATGGCGAAGAGCAGCGTGATGGTAATAATCTGGATGATTACGCCTCGCGACTCCTGGTTACGCCACAGACGCGTTAGCGGGTTTGATGCTTGAGAACTGTTGTCTTTCATACCGACGAGCAATCACTCTATCCACTGATTAAACTGGAGAACTCCAGAGTGAGGGGGTGGATTGCCGGGGCTGGTGATCCAACCCCGGCAATACCCTACAACTAGCAGAAAATAAAACTAGTGTTTAACGGAACGGTGGTGAGTAGAGCAGACCGCCATTGGTCCAGAGTGCGTTCAACCCACGAGCAATACCAAGTGGTGTATTCACACCGATATTGTTTTCGAAGATCTCACCGTAGTTGCCGACCTGTTTGATGATCTGGTAGGCCCAGTCATTGGAGAGTCCCAATTCCTCACCCTGGCTGCCATCAGTACCCAGCAGACGTCGTACTTCAGGATTTTTGGAATCCTTCATTGCATCGACATTTTGGCTGGTGACGCCGAGTTCTTCAGCAGTAATGGTGGCGTTCAGTACCCAGGTGACAATATCAGACCACTGGTCATCGCCATGACGGGTTGCTGGGCCAAGAGGCTCTTTAGAGATGATTTCAGGAAGAACAACATGGGCGTCCGGATCAGGCAATGCCGAACGGGTTGATGCCAGTCCGGAAGCATCCGTGGTGTAGACATCACATCGACCGCTCTCATAGTTCTGTCTTCCCTCATCATTGGTCTCAATAGTGACAGGCTCATACTTCATGCCGTTAGTATTGAAGTAGTCAGACAGGTTGAGCTCAGTGGTGGTGCCTGTCTGGATACAGACAGAGGCGCCATCAAGTTCCATGGCACTATTTACACCCAGGTCCTTTCTTACCATAAAGCCCTGGCCGTCGTAGTAGTTCACACCGTGAAAACGCAGCTTGACACCTACGTCACGGGTGAAAGTGATCGTGGTGTTGCGCCACAGTACATCACCTTCACCTGCATTCAGTTTTGTGAAGCGGGTCTTGCCGGTGGAGGTCACTGCCTCAATCTTGTTGGCATCGCCGAGTACCGCTGCGGCCGTGGCACGACAGAAATCGACGTCAAAGCCTCGCCAGACACCATTAGCATCGGGCTGTGCAAAACCGGCAATTCCTGTACTTGTCACGCAACGCAGTACACCGCGTCCCTGTACATCTTCCAGTGTTCCTGCCTGGGCAGCACTGGTGACGCCCAGCGCCAACAGTGCTGCTGACAGGGTTACAGTAGTTTTGAGTTTCATTAATTTACTCCTCTATCTATGGTTATTGTGGGTCCTTCTTTATTCTCATTCCCACCTGATGGGGCTCTCATTGACTTTCAGTATGTCTGCAATAACCTTTAACCACACTGAGTAAAAATGTTATCTGCCTTGATACTGAATAACCCAATACAAGTGTTACAGGTAGGCTAACCCAAAAGAGATGAGAAAATCCAACCCTTTCGTCGACGGAGCCCGTTTTTTGGTGAAATTTGCTTGATATAAGTCTTTTTTAGTTAACTCTTGGTGATTAATCCTGTTTTTCAGGTGAAAATAAAGAAAATCAGAGTTTCCGCCAACCGCTCGCGGGCATCCGCTCATTGAGTTGTCCTGTTCTGAATAAAAAAGGCAGGGATCACCCTGCTGACAGCGAACCGGCTTATTCAGAAGGTCCGTAATCTATCAACCCTGCTTGAAAATGCTGGAGTACTGCTCCGCTTTGCAGTTTTTTAGCGACAAACTCGGAGGCTGATTTTAAATCTGGAAATCGCTTGAGATGAAAGAGTATCGTTCCGGCACTGTAGACAAGAGAGTCCAACATCGGCCCAGGCTCTCCCCGGAGTGCCGCCAACCCCATCGCAGCAGTTTGAGCGGCGGCGGCAGGTGTATTGATCTGCCTTGGAATGCCATCGCCTGTTACCTCAGGGCTGGGCAGATCAGCAGGTAGCGGTAACGCCCTCTCACTCCCTGCCCGCCCAATGGTGGCGGGATCGATAGTGATTGACTCTTCATCTTCATCACCGTGATAACGGGTAAAGCGAGAAGCACTTTGAAGGGAAGGTGTGACACCCCCCTCAACACCCCTCACTATCATGGCTGAATCAAAACCTGCATACCGCGCCAGCATCGAATAGATTCTTGGATAGGTTTTATGCACATAGCCGGTGACCAGATGTGTCCTCTCCCTCCCGGACAGTGGATGGAGCAAGACCTCAACAGTGGTGATTGCGGGGCGTTTTACCATCAGGCTTCTCAACTCAACAAGGTCATGGAGAGGCTTGCAGAGTTGTCGCTGATCAACATAGGCCCACCCCAAAGCCGGGTCAGACAAACATCCGGCCGCCTCTCTCACCCCAAGTTCAACATCAATGCCTGCGGCCTCGAGAACCTTTCTATGGGTAACACCGTATTTTGGACCGATCGTATCAGCACCATGAGAGAAAGCCGGCTGGCCACACCCCGCAAGAACTGCAGGAAGGAATGGAGAGGCAGGAAGTGACCGTGTATACCCATCATAAGGGTCTGCAATATCGATCACTTCGTCACAATCGGCAACAATCCGCTCACTCGCATCAATCAATGCCTGGAGAATGCCACGATACTCATCATCACTCTCTCTTTTAAGGCGAAGGCCAATCAGAAAAAGTGCGGACTGGACAGGATCAACTTCTCCCTGGAGTATGAGTTTCATTCCATCCCGCGCCTCGTCAAAGGAGATCTCTTTTGAATACTCCGGCCCTGTTGCTACTCGTTGAATATAGGATCGCATCCTCAAAAGTGGCGCTGGACTCACCAACTCACCTGTTGCCATAATCTATCTCACTGTTAACAATGTCATCGGAATCTAACGGAGTGTGGACCGGCTGTAGAATATACCATGCAGAGGGTTCGAGAGACCCTCATGACCTTAAGGTAATTGATAAAAAGCAAGCCTGACCCATCCATTCCGTTGGGCTCCTTTGATATACAATAGTCACCTACAGCTTCATCCCGATATGGAAAAAAAATGGACGATGAGACACACATCAATCTAGCCAGTGGTATCTCTGCCTTTGAGTCCAAACAGTTCTCAAGAGCGATTCAGCTCCTTAACCCCCTTGCGGAATCAGGTGAAGCAGAAGCGCTCTATCGCTGTGCCATTATGCTCCAGAATGGCCTTGGCATTGTTCGCAATGAGAAGAGAGCTTTTCACTGTATGAGTGCAGCAGCCAGAAAGGGCCATGCGCTGGCTCAGCATGGTCTCGGATTCATGTATATGGAGGGAGACTGTGTCACCGGGGATGGTGAGAGAGCTGTTGAGTGGTTTACCGCTGCAGCCAACCAGGGGTTAACCGGCTCACAAACAACTCTGGCGATGATCTATGAGCAGGGGAATGGAGTTGAAGCCGACCCTGAGAAAGCAAAAGAGTGGTATCGAAAAGCGGGTTTTGATGAATTCTCCTGATCCCCACCCTCCTTTCCTGAATGATCGGAACACACCAGAACACCTGATTCAGTGAAACACCTGCCGATCTTTCTGGATATTCAGAACAAACCCTGCCTGGTGGTTGGGGGGGGTGAAGTTGCCGCAAGAAAGGTTGCTCTCCTTCATCAGGCAGGGGGTCAAGTGACTGTGGTCGCGCCTGCCATCTGTGAGGCCATCTCCAGGATTGCCAGCGAAGGGAATGTTGAACAGCTTCATGAACCTTTCTCCAACTCACATGTCGATGGGCGCGTCGCGGTTATTGCCGCGACCTCTGACCAAGAGGTTAATACCCAGGTCGCAATGGCTGCCCGCAGGCTCAACATACCCTGCAATGTGGTTGACCGGCCCGATATCGGAAATTTCACCATGCCTTCGATCATCAATCGGGATCCGGTGATTATTGCCATCTCTACCGGGGGATCCTCACCCGTCCTTGCCCGCCTGCTGCGTTCTCGCCTGGAGACCCTGATTCCAGCTGCTTACGGTCGTCTTGCCAGCCTGATCGTCAGGTATCGAAATGAAGTAAAACAACAATTTGGATCAACCGCACAAAGAAGACGATTCTGGGAACGCACCCTTCAGGGCCCAGTTGCAGAGATATTCTTCTCGGGGCGAGAAAAGGAGGCGGCTGAGGCACTCAAAGAGGCTATCTCGGATACCGATAACCAGGATCTTCAAAGGGGTGAGGTCTATCTTGTTGGCGCCGGACCAGGAGACCCGGATCTGCTTACTTTCAGAGCAATGCGCCTGATCCAACAAGCTGATGTTGTACTCTATGATCGGCTGGTTTCCAAAGAGGTCCTTGCCCTGACTCGACGTGACTCAGAGAAAATCTATGTCGGTAAGGAAAAATCGAACCATGCCATCCCACAACAAGAGATCAATACAAAACTTGTGGAACTGGCCAGAGAGGGCAAGCGGGTGCTGCGCCTAAAAGGGGGAGACCCTTTTATATTTGGCCGGGGTGGTGAAGAGATTGATCAGCTCAGTGGAGAGCTGGTTCCATTCCAGGTTGTTCCTGGAATTACTGCAGCTGCTGGTTGTGCCGCCTACAGTGGTATACCGCTAACCCACAGGGACTATGCTCAATCCTGTGTCTTTGTAACCGGCCACCTGAAGGACGGCAGCATTGATCTCAACTGGGAGCTGTTGACACAACCCGACCAGACCGTAGTGGTCTACATGGGACTCACCGGGATTGAGACGCTCTGCCGTCAACTCATCCATCACGGCACCTCTGAATCGATGCCTGCAGCGCTTGTCCAGCAGGGCACTACCCCCCATCAGAGGGTGATCACAGGAACGGTCAAGACCCTGCCGGAGATCGTAAAACAAGAGAGGGTCAAGCCCCCCACACTTATCATTATTGGTGAAGTGGTCACACTACGAGAGAAGCTCTCCTGGTTTAACCCGGACATCGGTAGCAGTGATCAACCATAAGCGCTCTCAACAGAATATGAAAAAATGAGCAGTTGCGCTGAATCTGAACCCTATGCACTCCAGGTCCATGGTGACAGCATGGAACCAGAGTTCCCAGATGGCGTTGTGGTGGTCGTCGAGAAGACCCCGGTGGTTGAAGATGGCCATTTTGTAATCGCCAAGGTGAAAGATGGCTATACCCTCCGCCAGTTAAAGATCGAAAATGGACACTGGTTTCTGGTGGCATTGAATGAGGCCTACCCCACCGTTGAGATCGAAGGGATCAAGGCCATACACGGGCGGATAATCCAAAGATCTGCACGCCGCAGAAGGGACCGCAAATCCTATCTTTGATCTACTCCGAGATTATCGCTGACCAGCCTGAATTGATGCCATTACCCCATTTCATCTGGAACCACCCGCCTCTCCTCCGAAGGAGCGGCAAGACTTCTTCTCAACTTCGGATAGCACGCTCTCTCTACCCAAGATAATAAAGCGCTGTGAGGGGTTGAGATTGAGAGAGCGGGAGGATTAAAGAACGACAACCGAAGGGCAAATAAAGATCGGGTAAGGGGACAAGGATCTCATCCTCACGCCTGTTGAAACACCAGGGGTTAGTGATCAGTTGTTCCGGTTGCAGAGTCCTCGCTCGACAGCCATTACCGCTGCTTCAACCCTGGAGTGAACCCCCAGTTTCCTGAGAATTGCTTTTACATGAAGTTTCACTGTCCCATCCGAGATATTCAACTCTCGTGCTATAACCTTGTTGCTCTGACCTTCTGAGAGATGGCAGAGAATCTCCATCTCTCTGGGAGTGAGATCATCAAATGGAGAGAGTGGGTTTTTGGGAGTACGGCCCTCTCCACCATTCTGAATAAAACGGGCCAGAGTCTCAGTCAATCCCGGAGCAACAACGGTTTTACCCTCTTTGATGTTGATTAGAGCAGCAACCAGTTCATCGGGTTCCATATCCTTCAACAGATAACCCCGAGCCCCCCCTCTCAGAGCTTGAAGCAGGTCATTTTCATCGCTACTGGTTGTCAGCATTACAACCGCAACATCGGGGTTTCTGCCACGCATTTTTCTGAGAATTCCGAGCCCGCTGATATCCGGCATTCTTAAATCAAGAAGGACAATATCGGGAGAAAGATCGCTCACCAGTTTCAGCCCCTCCCGGCCATCTCCAATTGCAGCAACCACCTCAATCCCACGACGTGTAAGCAATCCCTGGAGCCCAATCCGAAAGAGCGCATGATCATCGATGAGCAGAATACGCATTATGCAACCCCTTCAAGCCCTGGTGCCCCCAAATCATTTGGGACTGAAAAGTCCAGAATGATCCGGACGCCCTCTCCCGGCTCACTCTCTATCCTGAGTGTACCGTTAATCTGCGATGCCCGCTCTTCCATCACTGATAATCCAATATGTTCTCCCGAATGACCAGATCGACTGGGTTCATCAAAGCCTACACCATCATCCTCAATCAGAAGTCGATGGACTCCTTTTTCCTGGCTTCTCAACATGATTCGAATAGCATCCGCTTGTGAGTGTTTTCGTGCATTATTCAAAGCCTCCTGAATAATACGAACAATTTGCAGCTCCTGCTCTTCACTCAGGGTAACCTCTCCCCACTGATGTTGAAAGAAAGTAACAATGCCCGTCTCCTGGCGAAATCGAGTCAACAGGGTTTCAATCCCTGGAATCAACCCGCGGCGATCGACAGGGGCCCTAAAGTGAGTGATCAACTCACGAACCTCAATGTTGGCTTCATCAAGGCTATTTTCCACTCGTTCCAGCTCAGACCAGATTGTTGATTCATCTCCACGACGGAGTGTGTCATCAAGAACCCTGACCTGAAACTTGAGACTGGCCAATGTCTGGGCAAGTGAATCATGCAACTCATTGGCCAGATGGGCCCGCTCTTCCATTCGATTGAGCCTAAGTGACTCCTTATCCAAAGCCGCTTTTTTGATTGCAAGTCCCAGATGATTGCCGATGCTTTTCAATAACTCAGCATCTTCCTGGCACTTTTCACTCCCCTCCTGGTCAACAAACAAAATAAATTCACCCAGACGCTCTTCCCTGTACTGTAAAGTGACCGCTACAAAACCAAAATCCCGATCAGCCGGATCAACCAGATCCATAAGCTCACATCTGCACTCAGTGACAAAACGGTGAAATCGAATTGCGCCCACCGGCTCAGCATCACCACATCGACAACGATTGATCAACAACCCCTCTTGGGGATAAATATTTTCACCTTTGAAACCAATACTTGCCAGTAGGCGTACGTTTTCTTCATCTTCCAGCAGATAGACACACGCCGCCTGAATATCGATTGATTTTTCCAGAGTAACGAGGAAGCGGACAAGAAGTGAAGAGATGTCCTTTGACTCATTAACACTCGCCGCCACATCATAGAGCAACGACAACGATCTTGTTTTTCTTGTGAGGCGTTTGGTTTTCCGATCTACCTCAAGATCAAGATCCTGAGAGAGCACCTGCAGTGCTGAACCAAACCCATTCAGGCATCGGATGATTTCATCAAATTCACCCGGATCAGCGAGAGTCACCCTGGCATCGAGATCACCAGAACGAAATACGGTTATCCATTGCTGAATCTCATGCAGTGGTTCAAGTACATTGCGACGTGTCATGAAGAGCATTACGACCCCCAATACCCCACAAGCGAGCAACAGCACTATATGGAAGGGCCATAAAAACCCAGCTTGCTCCGGGTGGAGCCACAATAGAAAACTGACCAGTCCCACCAACATCAACAGCACAAGAAGTGCTGTTACAGAATAGGTCAGGCGCCCATAGACCTGGCCACCTACTGCTTTGGTCTTGGGTGCTTCTGCTCCCAACCAGTGGGAGACGAATTGCGAGCGGTCAGACATATCGTCATCAACAGGTTAAATGGGTGTAACTCGATTGTTACAGAAACCGGTATATAAGTCATTTCACCCCGCTTCTCCTGGGTTCTGGAGCTATCAGCGAGACCTGATGGATATCCTGCGGCAACGTCGTCCTTCTGACTAGCCGTCGGACAACGCGTACCATTCCAATTTAAAGAGCGGGTGCAGCCCCTACCGCCCTCTCCATGATATCGCTTGAGCCGTTGTTTGATTCCAGGCGGGGCGTTTTTTTGGCTGTGGAGTATTATTGGGGCTTGAAAACAGCTACTAATTGGAGCAGATTTTGTAGTGTCGATTCAAAAGGGAGAAAAGGAGGGGGTGAAATGACTGTTAAGGATAACAGGACAGCTCATCGGCTTTGGGGAGTAGTAAGAAAGGAACGAAACACTCATGCCTAAGCATGACCTCGATAATCTCAGCCCGGAAGCGGCCAAGGAATCTATCCTGGGATACTGCCTGACAAAAGGGGCGCTGCTCGCAGGAGTGGCCGATCTTGATGCGATTGAGAGAATCGCTCCTCAGGGGCATCGGCCCACCGACCTGATGCCACGTGTGAAGTCGGTGATTTCGCTGGGCGTCGGTGGACAAACCCAAGGTGCGTGGACTATCCCCACCAAGGCGTTGGCCTACTTCGGCAGTACGGAAGTTCGTGCCTACACCATCGCCTACGGCTTGGCGTTCATGATTGAGGGACGCTTTGGAGCACGTAGCGTCTATTGCCCACCGGATTTGGACAACGAGGAGGGGCCTAGGGTGCCCCTGCAAAGCCTCAAGCTCCATGCGGAACTTGCCGGGATCGGGGCACGCTCTCTTGCCGGGGACATACTGCTGCATCCGAAGTTTGGGTATATGTATTTTGCTTCGGTGTTCACTGAACTGGAGTTGCCGCCTGACCAACCGCTGGCAGAGAATCCCTGCCCGGATTCATCCTGTGTGGATATGTACAAGAAGATCGACAGGACACCGTGCATGAAGTTTTGTCCGGTGCAGTGCCTGTCCGGCAAGATTGATGCAGACGGCAGGCAGATGGAGATGTGCTACGAGATGTCCAAATGCGCCGAAGTATCCGAACAGTACGAAGCCCTGCCCCAGATTCTCGGCGATGCGATGGCCGCCCAAACCAGTGACCAACGAGACGAGATTCTCAATGACCTCGATCATTCCATGTACTGGTACAAGATGTCCGTAGGCACCGGGGGTTTGTTGGGACAGTGCTTTGAGTGTATGCGTGTCTGCCCCATCGCTACGCGGGCGCCGATGGCCGATCCACTGATGCGCGGCGTGGTGAAGCGTGGGGAGCAGGGCAAGTCATGACTCGTGGCTTGACTCGTCAGCAGATCGGGATCAGCGAGTCTTTGATCGACAGTTTTGGAGAACTTATTTTTCTGCTCAGCCACAATCACCAGGTTCGTCGTGGCGACCCCATTCGACTGAAGGACTTCAGTGCGATTGAGGAGCAGCGACCGGTTCTGGGGATGTCGGATACCGAAATCGCGAGTCGTGTGGGGTTGAGCAAGGATCAAGTAACGACGATCCGCAACATCGTTGAACGCCGCAAGTTGCGCACCAACACCCACTTGCGGCTGAATGACTTGGGTGGGGGGCGTCGCTTTCGTGATGAGCGCTTCACGCCCTATGAAGAAAGACCAACCTACACGGAGGATGCAATGTCTCTGAAAAAAGCGATGACCTTTGACGCCGAGCAGGTCCAAGGATTTATCGAGAAGAGCTGGTGGGGTGGGGAAACCTTGCGGAGCTTGCTGGAGCACAAGGCCGTCGAGAGTCCAGAAGCGCCCGCCATCATTGGTGCAGGAGAAGTACTCACTTACGCTGAGCTGGTCGAGAAAGTGCGCCGACTGGCAGCAGGTCTGTATAGATTAGGCATCCGGCCCGGAGACGTGGTTGGAGTACAGCTTCCCAACATTGCGGATTACCTGGTGGCCTACTTCGCCACTACCTGGCACGGGGGGGTAATGACCACAGTCTACCTGCCGTACGGTGAAAAGGAGACTGAAACTCTCCTTAGTCACAGCCGTGCCCGCGCCTTCATCTGTCCGACAGACATCAGTGGCTATGACGCAGCGGCAACAGTGCTTGCCATCTCTGAGCGACTTCCGGCACTGAAGCATGTGATTGCTCGGGGAGACAAGGTTCCAGGCTGTGTCTCGTTTGCAGATTTGGCATCGAGCCCCCCTCTTGAAACCGAGGTCAATATTCCTGTTGGTTCCGATCCGTTTCTGTTGCTCTACACTTCGGGCACCACGGCGAACCCCAAGGGGGTTCCGCAGTCATACCAAACCATGCTGAGCAATGCTCGCCTGGGTGCCCCGGAACATGGATTCACGGCCAACGACTGCTTGATGTCCGCAGCCCCGTTCGGCCATCTGTTTGCCCTCTACAGCGTTCACTTGGCCCTGACCGTTGGGGGTTCGGTCGCCCTGTTGCCTGTGTTCACACCCCCAGATTTGATGCAAGCCATCGAGACCCTGAAGCCGACAGGGCTGTTTGCGGCTCCAGCCCACATCGCCGCGTGTCTTGGCGGGGGGCTGTTTGATCGGCATGACGCTTCATCGTTGAGGGTGGCGATTTTATCCGGGAGTCCATTGCAGCCAGAACTGGCTCAGACATTTGACCAACAACTCCCGAAGATCAAGGTCACCCAACTCTGGGGCATGACCGAAACACAGGCTGGACTTTATACCCGTCCGGAGGACCCTATCGAGCTTGTGGCCCGTTGTGCTGGCCGGCCCAGTCCTGGAACTGAAGTACGCATTGCCGATGCAGACGGGACCGAGTCTCCGCAGGGTGAGGAAGGGGAGTTGCAGGTACGTGGCTGCCTTTTGTTTCCGGGGTACTTCAACAACGAGGATGCCAACCACGATGCCTTCACTGCGAACGGCTGGTTCCGCACAGGCGACCTGGCGATCATGGATACGGACGGGAATGTCTCCATCACCGGAAGAATCAAGGACATCATCAACCGCGGCGGTGTGAAGTACAACCCCCGTGATGTCGAGGAACTGCTCGATCGCCATCCCAAGGTGGGACAGTCCGCCATCGTACCTGTGCCGGATGAAGTACTGGGGGAGCGGGCCTGTGCTTTCGTCACGCTGGCAAGCGGCAAGGAGGTAACGTTGCAGGAACTCTGTAACTACCTGCTGGAGAACAAGATTGCCAAGCTGAAACTTCCTGAACAACTGGAGGTGATTGAAGAAATGCCGTTGACTGCAACGCGCAAGATCATCAAAGGGCGCCTGCATCCGAAAACCTCCGACTGATGTGACAAGCAATAGTGTTCTGGCAAGAGAAGCAGGATTGAGGCCAGACGGCTTAACTGCTCTTCTTTTCCCTGACAAAACCAACAAATCGCTCTACCCAGCGATTAGCGGCAGTATCCCGTTGATGCAAGTAAGCGGCAAGACAATTCTTCCAGAGTAATCCATCATGCCCGCCATCAATACCTGTCCCACGGAGCAGTTGATAAGCATACTCAACGCCGGAATCTATATTTTCAAGTGAGGAGTAATGAAATTCATGAGCCGGATATTCGGTTCGCTCTCCCTTCGCACCAGGCCAGGGTGCTGCTTCACTCTCTCTGAAACGAACATATCCCCTTCCCCGAGAGCGTTGATGCATCCGGCAATCCGCCGGCAGCGCTCCCGCCATCTCCACTTTTTTTTCACCCCAGCTGATGGTTCGGCAAAGGTACATTAAGCCTCCACATTCGGCATAGACCGGCTTACCCGAATCAATGAAGGCCTTGATCGCCTCCCGCATACCGTGATTGGCAGACAGGCTCTCCAGGTGCACTTCTGGAAACCCACCACCGATAAAAATCCCGTCCACCGGAGGCAGATCGGGGTCACTGAGAGGGCTGAAGTAGTGTAGTTTTGCCCCTGCACGCTCCAATGCTTCAAGATCATCCTGGTAATAGAAGCCAAAAACCTGATCACGAGCAACACCGATCGAGACCTCTTTTGGGGCAAGGGGTGGAGTGACAACGACGCCCTTTTTGATCTTGGAAGAACCGGCAATTTCAAACAGCTGATCGAGATTGATACATTGTTCGACAGTGCTCCCAAGTCGATCAATCCGCTCGATGGCGTCCTCATCTTCATTCCCCGGGATAAGTCCAAGATGACGTTCGATGATCGAGATTTCAGCCAGCTTGGGAACAGCTCCGACAACAGGCAGGTCGGTGTAGCGATCGATTGCCATTCGCAGTTTCCCTTCGTGCCGGGTTCCACCTACACGATTCAGGACTACACCCCTGATAGTGACTTCTGGATCAAATGAGTGAAGCCCCTGTATCAGGGATGCAACGCCACGGGTCATCCCTGAAGAGTCGATAACCAAAATCACTGGAACCTCAAGGAGTCGTGCCAGCGCCGCATTACTGTCACTGCCATTGATATCCATACCATCATGCAGCCCTTTATTACCTTCTATCAGGCTCAGCTGGCTTTGGTCTGAATAGCGTTCGAAGGAAGATCGTAAGGATTGATTGTCCTGGGTGTTGAAATCGAGATTGATACAGGGCCTCTCTGCCGCCTGGCTTAACCAGATAGGATCAATGTAATCCGGCCCTTTCTTGAAGGGCTGAACCACAATGCCACTTCTTGAATACGCGGCACACAGACCAATTGAGAGGCTGGTCTTGCCTGAAGACTTGTGTGCTGCAGAAATATAGAGCCCGGCCATGCCTCTTACTGTGAACGATTAGGGCCGCTTGATCAACGACCGAAAGGGTCAACTCTCAGTCTGGGCATCTGCAAGGCGTTGAGGAAGGAACGGAAGAACCCGAATTGCGATCAGGGTTGCCAACAGGGCTATGCCAAAGCCACTGATGCCGAGCACCCACTCCGGCAAGCTGGGTGAGTAGGTATTGATCGCCCCATCAAAGAAACTGCTCGAGACAGTCTTCCCGGGAAAAAGGGTCAACGGATAGGCCTGGGCTCCAATAATGATGACAAAGATCTGGCTCAATCCGCCGATCACCACCATCAATGATCCGAGCAGGATGCTGCCCCGGCTTTTATTGATGCCCGGCAACCAGAAGAGTGCCAGGGGGGCCAGGGTTCCAATTCCGATCTGGCCAATCCAGAAGACCTGGGTAAAGACCCCGCCCTCAAGCAGCAGGAATCGTTCAACACCGTGGTGCTGGGTTCCATAGAGATTGGTGAGGTGAAAGATCAGGGTCATGTAGAAGACCGCAGCCACAAAAATACTGAGCAAATTTCTCAAGCGGCCGACAAGCAGGTCTCCGAGTTCGCGGCCGGTCATTGAGTAGATAAAGTGAAGCATCAGGATAAAAACGGCAGTCCCGAAGCTCAAAGACATGATGACGAAAGTAGGCGCCAACAGAGCGGCGTCATAAGCCTGGCGGGCCACAATAAAGCCAAAGATGGATCCGGTACCGGTAGTGAGAATGAACCTCCAGACAAAGGCAAAGGTGCCCACTGCACTGGTGAATCTATTCATCCTCTGTTCAAACATCATCCACAAGTAGGCTGCGACAACACCTATAAAACCAATATAGAGGTAGATGTTCCAGGCAAAAATAGACTTAAAGTTGTATCGCGTCATCGCCACAATCAATCTATCGGGCCGCCCAAGATCAAGAACAAGAACAACCAGCCCGCCCACAAGCAGCGTAATAGCAAGCAGTGCGGACAACCTGGCCAGCGGTTTGTAGGCGACTTTTCCAAAAGCGGAACTGATCGACGCCACATTGAGCGCCCCTGATGCGGCAACAATCAGGAATACAGCAAAAACATGCGGCATGCCCCAGACAATCTGGTTATTCATGCCTGTAACCACATGACCGTGATGCTCCATATAGTAGGAGGCCCCAAGACCGGCCAGAACCATAAGGGCAAATACACCGAGCAGAAAATAGAACCCCAGGCTCTTTCCTTCAATAGTTAAAAAGACTGTTTTTTTGCTGCTCATGGGATTAACTCTCTGTGATCAGGCTTATACGCCCTCATAGCGAACACCTGTATTGAGATCAAGATCGGCTCTGATCTGCCGACTGGAAACCGCTTTTGCTCGCTTGGTAATTTCACTTTTGGGATCATTCAAATCGCCAAAGACCAGGGCGCCATGATCTGCCCCGGCACACGCTTCAACACAGGCAGGCTGCTGACCTCGATCTACTCGATGAACACAGAATGTACAGGCCTCTACCGTTCCCTTTCCTCTTGGAGACCAGGGCCGTTGATCCGTCAGGGTCTCATGCACAAAAGATCTTGCCTTGTAGGGGCACGCCATCATGCAGTAGCGGCAACCGATGCAGATGTGCTTGTCAATCAGGACCACACCATCAGTTCGCCTGAAAGAGGCCCCGGTTGGACACACATCGGCACAAGGTGGTTTTTCACAATGCTGGCACATCATTGGCAGGGAGGTCTCCTTTCCGGTCTGGTCATCCACCAGCTTCACTTTTCGTATCCATTGGGGGTCGGTATCAGGACGGCCGGTATCCCTGAGGCCATGTTCACTATTACAGGCTGTTACACAATCATTACAGCCCGTCGCACACTTGTTGGTGTTAATGAGCATACCCCAACGAACTGCACTGCTGACCGCTTGATCGTCTTCTTTTGCCAGTACCCGTTGAATTAATCGAACACCAGGGGCGATTGTGGCAACAGCAGTAACCCCTCCGGCAGCAGTTAAAAACCGTCGTCGCCCTCTGTTGTCTGGACGCTTAGTTGTGCTCATCTAGCTATCCCCCTTTGATCCCGCTGGGGCTGCACCCTCTTTTGGAACGGTAGCGTGACAGCTAAAACAGTCCATTGTCACTGCAGTATAGTCATGGCAACTTCGACAGGCCTGGTCGGGGTCGTTGACCGGAATGTACTTCCCGTCCTCCCCTTTGGCAGCATGACACTCTATACAGCCGACCAGGCTGTGTTTTTCTGTTCTTATCCCCCAACGCATAGTGGCGTCACGCTTGTGCTTGAGAAACTCCATGTGATTACGCCGCATCATCTCAACAGGCTCAACACACTTCTCTCCCCTTGCTTGTGGAATCTTTGGTCCTGAGAGGGCATTCGCTGTCAGGGCAAGACCCAAAAACAGGCTGGCACTTAACAGGAATGCTGTTGTTCGGTGGGTTGTCATGGTGTTACTCGCCCATGCCCATATCAATATAACCCGTCGGGCAGACATCAGCACAAATGTGACAACCGATGCATCGAGAATAGTCAGTATCGACATAACGCCCTGTGGTTGATGAATCCTTTTTCACTCTGAAGACAGCGTCCTGGGGACAGAAGACCACACAGTTGTCGCACTCAAAACACATGCCGCAGCTCATACAGCGTTTTGCCTCTTCCTGCACCTCTTCCACAGGCAGCCCTAAGTGACGCTCTTCAAAATGGCCTAGTACCTTATCAGCCGTTGGAACTTGGGTTTTTCGATGATGACGTTTCTCACCCTTGAAGTGGCCCAGGAAGAGTTGATTGGATGAGATCACTTCCTGAGAAGAACGATCCTCAAAGTTATGCACTGCAAAGCCAAGATCAGAGGTGCCCCAGGTTGAAGTATGGTCATACTCATCCGGCTCTAAGCCTGACTCTTTCAGTTTATTCAACAGATTAAAATGGTGGGCATCGACTTTAGGACGCTTTTTCTGTTCTTCTGCATTTAAAAAGTGATCAATAGTGTCAGCAGCAATCGATCCCTGGCCAATTGCTGAGGTCAGAAGATGCGGTCTGACAACATCACCGGCTACGAAATGGCCTGGTTTCGAAGGCACTTGATAAAACTTGTCGGCATCAATCAGATGACGATCATTCTTCATCTCCTCAATACCGGTAAAGTCGCCTCCCTGCCCAATTGCAGAAACAATTAGATCTGCTTCGATTTCAAATTCAGTGTCATCAATGGCTGTCGGAATACCCTTGGCATCCACAGTACATTTTGCCATGCGTAACGCCGTTGCCCGACCGGAGTTGTCTTTGACCAGGCCTATAGGCATTACTCCATTAAGGATAATGACCCCCTCTTCACAGGCATCATCAACTTCATACTCAGCAGCTGTCATCTCTTCCTTGGGAAAGAGCGCCGTCAAGGTCACTTGAGTTTCTTCTCTGGCAACGGTCAGTGTGGAATCGTGAACCGCATGACCACCCATCACCCGTTCTACTCGATCTTCTTCACTGATATTGCTGTTCTTGCCCAGACGTCGGGCAACAGAGACAACGTCGATGGAGGTGTCCCCACCCCCCACACAGACCACCTTATCAGCTGTAACCTTAAGATCACCCTTGTTATACGCTTCAAGGAAACCAATACCATTGACACAGTTTGGGGTTCCCTCCCAGTCAGGAATAGGGAGCCCATAACCTCTCTGGCAACCGATAGCCCAGAGTACGGCATCATATTCTCTCTCAAGAGTGTCAATGGAAATATCGGTGCCAATACGTACACCGGTTTTTACTTCAATATCCCCAAGGTTGATTATTCGGTTGATCTCACAATCGAGAATATCCCTGGGAGTTCGATGGCCCGGAATTCCAAACCGTATCATTCCCCCAAGTTGGTCGTGTGCTTCGAAAAGGGTCGAAGCATGCCCTTTTCGCCGGAGCTGATAGGCAGCTGACAGTCCTGCCGGCCCGCCACCAATGATTGCTATTCGCTTTCCTGTCAGCGCCGGGGGGGGTGCAAAATCAAAACCTTCTCTGAATGCAGTATCACCAATAAACTGTTCTATGGCGTTGATGCCTACAACATCATCCACCTTATTTCGATTACAACCATTCTCGCAGGGTGCGGGGCAGACCCGGCCCATTATTGCAGGAAATGGGTTGGCCTCCGTCGAGCGGAGAAAGGCAAACTCTTCCCAGCTCTTGTCTCCGGTTGGCTTTTCAGTCCCTCTGACGATCTGCAACCAGCCTCTTATGTCCTCACCTGAGGGACAACTTTCCTGGCAGGGGGGAGTCCGCTGAACATAGACCGGACATTTATGTGAGTGACCGGCTTTAAAAATTGCCTGTTGAAAATCTGAGTAGTTGTGATCATCCCCTTCCTCAAAACTGCGGAAAGTCAGGCCCTGTTTAACATCTTCTGTTGAAGTTGACATCCCTCTTTACTCCCGATAATTAACTCTGTGTGTCGCTCGTTGAAGGCTCTTCTTCCTGTTCAGAACCTTCAAGCACAATAGCTTCACTAATCAACTGATGGACGCTGACAATCATGTCCATTCCAAGATCAAAGTAGGGCAGAACCTTGGTAAACTGGCTCTTGCAGATGGCACAAATAGCAGCCATGTGGGTCACGCCATCTTGTTCGACAACCTGCTTCAGTGCTTCCATTCGTGGCAACGCTCCCTTTACCCTGATCTCAATCAGGTCATCGGTAAGCACTCCACCACCCCCACCACAACAGAAGGTCTGGTCATTTATGGTCTCAGGTGCCATGTCTACAAAATGGTTGCAGGAGGCCTTTATCAGCTCTCTCGGGATAACAAACTGACCTCCCGGCATGTCACCCATTCTTGAAGCACGGGCAACGTTACAGGAGTCATGGAAGGTGACCACCTTGTCATCATTTTCTGATGGGTCTAGCTTGATCATCCCTTTTAGCAGCAGATCATGGGTAAATTCACATATATGCTGGGGAACAGGATAGGCAGGATCGAGGAAATCAAACGGGCCGATCAATGTGTTCCAGAAGCTGTAGGCCACTCGCCACGCATGGCCGCACTCACCGACAACAATGCGTTTGACCCCAAGATCAAGAGCGGCCTCACGGACTCGCATTGCTACCTTCTGCATGTTCTCGTAGTTGCCGATAAACAACCCGAAATTACCGGCTTCAGAGGCGTGAGAACTCAGTGTCCAGCTGATGCCCGCCTGATGGAATACTTTGCCATAACCGATCAGGCCGTCTACGTGGGGTTCGGCAAAAAAATCAGCAGATGGTGTGACCAGAAGGACTTCGGCCCCTTTCACATCAAGGGGGAATCGAACCTTGACCCCGGTCTCTTCCTCAACCTCCTCTTCAAGACCCTCAAGGGTGTCCAGAAGCGCCGGCCTTGGAAGTCCAAGATTGTTGCCAATTTTATAGACCTTGCCGATGATCTCATTAGAGTATTTCTGGCCAATACCCACTGAAGCCAAAATCTCTCTTCCCGCCATGGTGATTTCGGCAGTATCAATGCCATAGGGACAGTAGACCGAACAGCGACGACATTGTGAACACTGGTGGTAGTATTTGTACCAATCCCAGAGGACCTCTTCAGTCAGATCAACAGCCCCCACCAGTTTGGGGAAGTACTTTCCTGCAAGCGTGAAATAGCGTCGGTAGACCTTACGCAGAAGATCCTGTCGGGCAACTGGCATATTCTTTGGATCAGCTGTTCCCTGGAAATAGTGACACTTGTCAGTACAGGAACCACACTTAACACAGATATCAAGAAAGACCTGGAGCGAACGATACTTTCCAAGAAGTTCACCCATTCTCTTGAGGGCCACTTCCTTCCAGTTGTCAACCAATTCGCCTGGAAAACCCAGAGGCTCCTGATGATCAGGTTTGGCAACAAAGGGCTGGCTATGCGCCATGGCCCCACGGACAAGCACCGGAATGGTGGGATACTCTCTGATCCTGGGGGTCTGAAATTGTGTTGCTGCCACGATCTTTTCCTTGTTATTTCTCTTTATTCACCAGCGCCAGAGTGACGGGTCTCGTCGAGCTTTGCGGCCCAGTCTGCCAGGTTACGCTGTTCTCGGGGGGTATCTCTCATGTTTCTTGTTGGGCTAAAGAAGACACCGGGAGCATGAAGCAACTTGCTGAAGGGAAAAATAATCATCAACGTAGCAACCATCAACAGATGGATGATGAGCAACGGATCTGCCGGTAGGGGCTGCCAGTCAAAAGTGATCAACCCCATGGTGAACTGTTTCACAGAGACGATATCGGTGTGCACCAGATGCTTCATCATCAAACCGCTAAGACCTATTCCAAGTAGAAGCAGGAGCATCAAATGGTCTGACGGAGCTGAAATATATCTGATTCGCTCAACCACCAGACGCCGCACCAGAAGTCCTGCCAATCCGGCAACCATGGCAAAGCCGGCATAGACGCCAACCCATTGAATCAGGTCAACCCACCACCAGATTGGATCCGTGAAATAACGCAGGTGTCTTAGAAGCACCAGGAGCATTCCAAAGTGAAACAGCCACCCCAGAATCCAGGTCCATTTATTGCCCCTGAAGAGACTCTGGAAAAAGACAACCTCTCCAAACAGACGTGCCGCGACCCCGGTACGGGTAAGCGGGGCCGGAGTTGTCGGGATGACAAGTGGTGAAGGTGTACGCCAGTAAATCCTGATGCGGTTGGCGACGCCAATGATCAAGATAAGACCTGATGCATAGAAGAGCAGTGAGATAAGTATGGTAAGCACTGACATCGTCACTCTGAATCTAATCGATGCGGGGGGTAGTGTTCACTCTTCTTCCCCTGATGATCTGATCACACACAACCCGTTGGTTTTGGCAGTCCGGCATATTTACATGCCTGCTTGGCTGGGCCATACGGGAAAAGCTCGTAGAGGTATTTACTGTTACCTTTATCTTTCCCAAGACGCTTGCCGATCGCTTTGGTAAGAACACGGACAGCCGGTGCGATCTGATACTCTTCATAGTACTCACGAAGAAAATTGATCACTTCCCAGTGTGGCTGTGTGAGGTTTGCACCATCATCAATTGCCATCTTTTCTGCAATCTCTGAACTCCACTGATTAAGATCGGCAAGATATCCTTCTTCATCAGTCTCATAGATTGTTCCATTTACTTCCAGTGACATCATTTTTCTCCTCTTCTATCTGTGAGTAAGGTTGATCATAACCAGGACTGAATCCTGTCGTGATCGGCAACGAGCTGCACGAAACCACCATAATCAATGATCTCTATGCCCTCGATAAGCTTTGCAGGGTCAAGACCTCTTGTCTTCAGATCCGGGCCCAAAACATAAGTGGTCAAACCATCAGCCGCTTTTACCTTGGCTGAAAAAACAGTTCCATCAAGTGCACCGTAAACCCCATCTTCTATGAGGAGGACAGAACTTCCTGATTTTGCCATCTGCAGACACCGCTCAAGACTATTGATCTCAAATGGTGACTTATTCACTGTATGCAGCATCGCCATGGATGTTGATTCCTGTTTCTGAAGTTAGTAATTCAGGATGACGTCTTGCTCTTCGAGAAGATCGGCCATCACCTGACGGCTCACCACTCGGATTGAAGGCTTCTTTGCGTAATCTTCATCCTCATCTTCCCAAACCAGATGCTGAAGATCATCGAGAGTCAAGCCCCGGTCATCCATTGACTCCTGTTCGACATAGATCTTATTGACCTCATAATCACCGAGAGCATTGTAGGTGGGTGAGAAATTTTTCATGTCCGAATCACTGGTATCCTGACCCTTTGTGAGTTGAAAAACCCCGTCATCCATAAATGCCATGCTGACATCCTGTTCAAATGCAGCACCAATCAAGACAACTTCAAGCCCTTCAAGGGCGTAGATGGTGCCGTAAGGAGCGCGACGGTTAACATACATAAATTTCTTTGTTTCGCTCATGGTCTGTTCTCCCTAATCACCAAAAGAGATCAGGCGATCTGAGTTGATACCGGCATCAATCAACTGCCCAAGGCCAGAGATACGGAACCCTTCTGCCACATTGTCGCCACTCTTGCCATGTCGTTTGGCTTCCTCTTCATCGACGATCCCTCGCCGTTGGGCTGCTGCAACACAGAGAACAAGATCAAGATCATATTCTTTTGAGAGTTCACTCCAACGATTAACGATATTCCTGTCATCCTGAGGAGGGGTTGTCATTCGAGTTCCGTTATTAACGCCATCGTGATAAAAAAAAACGCGATAGATCTCATGCCCCCCTTCAAGGGCAGCCCTGGTAAACTTGTAGGCGGTATCGGAGGCCTGATGTGTATAAGGACCCTCATTGACCTGAATCGAAAACTTCATCTGGCTATCCCTGGATTAGAAGCGAATATGAGCTGAAGCATTAAGGCTCTTTCTTGCCCCTCTCCAGTTATCCACGTGATATTTGGTAAATGGAAGACCCGTCTTCTCAAAAAACCGCGGCCAACCGATACGATCAATCCAGTCGTTGATCCGTTCCCAATCCTTGGCATCTTCCTTGTAGGTGTGGAGGATCTTTTTGACAATGGCCGTCGCTTCAGGCCAGCGAGGCGGATTATTGGGTATGCCTGCTGCAACCAATTTCTGGAAGCTGGGCTTGCTGCGAGCATTGGAGTGGTTCCCACCCACCCAGATTGCCAGTTGACTATGTTCAGCATGGTTGATCTGCATCGGTGGACATGGTGGGAAGCAGGCACCACAGCAGATGCACTTCTTCTCATCAACTTCAAGAGTTGGCTTGCCATTTACCTGAGCAGGTCGAATCGCCGCCACAGGGCATCGGGCCACAACAGTGGGTCTTTCACAGACAGCACTCACCAAGTCATGGTTGATGCGTGGTGGTTTGGTATGTTGAATATTGATCGCAATATCAGCCTGGCCACCACAGTTGATCTGACAACAGGATGTGGCGATGTGAACTCGGTTAGGCATATTCCAGTTCTGAAACTCATCGACCAACTCATCCATCATCGACTTCACAACACCGGAGGCATCAGTCGCAGGTATGTCACAGTGAAGAAACCCCTGTGTATGAGAGATCATGGTGACTGAATTACGAGTACCTCCGACAATAAAGCCGGCATCCCTCAAGGCACCGATAAGAGGCGGCACCTTGGCAGGATCGGTAACCAAAAACTCGATATTGGATCGGATGGTGAAACGAATATAGCCATCGGCGAACTGATCTCCGATATCACAGAGCTTTCTTACCGTATAGACATCAAGAATTCGCTGAGTACCTGCCCTGACTGTCCAAACCTCATCGCCACTATGGGCCACATGGCGCAGAACTCCGGGCTCTGGATCTTCGTGATATTTCCAGTTGCCAAAGTTTTTCAACATCACAGGATGCATATATTGCAATGAATCCGGACAGCCTGATTCGATTGGCTGACGCATATTTTCAAGGGCCATCTTTATTCCTCCGTAGAATACTTGCGATAGAGCCTTAGTTGGCGGCGGCCATCTCGGCCTTCCGCTTAAACCACTTCTCAGCCTCTTCGTCCCAGCCGTCCATACGCACGTATGAGCATTCGCGGGGATGATTCACCATATTGGGGTCTATATCAATTTCGATGCCCTCCAGGAAGTTGACCAGCCCAATTCGTTCAATCATCTCACCGCAACGCTCATGTTCGAGACCATTCTCAGCCCAGAAATCAATAATATTTTCTGCAAGCTCAACCATCGCCTCATAATCCTCATGAGAATCAAGCTTCATAAAGGGAACCAGTACTGTCCCCATCAAGTCACCAATCTTCAGTGTTCGCTTACCGCCAATCAGGATCGTGACCCCTTTGTCATCACCCGGTGACAATGCCTTGCACATCACATTCAGGCAGTGCATACAGCGCACACAGTCTCCATCGATCACGTCGATGGTGTCATCCTCTTTTAGACTGATGGCATTGGTTGGACAGCGAGTGATGACATTATCGACAAGGTATTGACGTCCCTTGGCTTCGACGTAGTTCTTGACCTCATCCTGGTCGATCTTCATCTCATCACGCCAGGTACCGATGACAGCAAAGTCAGAACGCTCAATTGAATTCTGGCAATCATTAGGACAACCAGAGACCTTGAACTTAAACTTATAGGGCAGAGCGGGGCGATGAAGATCATCAGTAAAGTTATTCACCAACATGCGATGTATCTTCTGTTCATTGGCACAGGACATCTCGCAACGAGCTGAACCGACACAGGACATTCCGGTTCTGACACAGGGTCCTGCACCACCCAAGTCCCAGCCGTATTCATTGATGTCATCGAAGAAATTCTGGGTATTTTCGGTTGTGGTGCCGATGAACATGATGCTCCCGGTCTGACCATGGAAGGTCTGAAGCCCTGAACCCCACTTCTCCCAGCTGTCCGCCAGCTTTCGAAGCATGTCGGTGGTGTAGTAGTTGCCCGGCGCCGGCTGCACTCGGATGGTATGAAACTCTTTTGACTCAGGAAAGTGGCTTCCCACCTCTGAGAAACGGGGAATAATTCCGCCTCCGTAGCCAAAGACGCTGACGGTACCCCCTTTCCAATACCCCTTTCGGGTCTCGTAAGAGTGTTCAAGCTGGCCCATCAGGCCATTAGCCAATCCATTAATTCGAGAATCCGGGTGATCATCTCGCAGACGCTTGATCCCGGTGATAAAACTGGGCCACGGACCTGACTCCAGCTCATCGAGCATCGGGGTAGTGTACTTGTCCGCCATTCTTTTTCTCCTCTGCCAGGCCACGAAGTGACGTGGGTTGCTAGGGTTGAGCTGTTGACATAAGCCGGACTTTGAGCCCAGAGAACAAATATATGGAGGCCTATTGTCATTGAGAGTACCTCCGCGACATATTCTCCTGATGGGAGATTTTTTTTTCAGAAACTATCTCCTTAGAGGTATCAAAAACATATTATTTTGGTTTGTTATTTTCTGCTTCTGTCGACGATTACTACAGAAAATCAGCATCTTCCATAGATGTGATCGGGCAAATCCCCCGCTTCTCCCATTTTTCCCCTCCTCCCCTCCAATTGTGGGAGATACATTCCGAAGTGAAGGCCGTAGAATGAAGATCTGGTTCAATCTCATATTCACCGAAGTATTCACACCTATTGATGCAACCTTGGAATAGGGAAACTTCGTTATTACCGGACCACAGGAAAACTTCGATTGCTCTGGCTCAGTGAACTGCTGTTACAGAATCCTGAACTCGACTCCTTTTTGGATCTTGAGGCCCTGATCCGCACAAAAGCATCTGAGGGAGAACGGTTTTATCAATCCGATGTAAAGCCCCTTTTCCCGATACTCCAGAACACTGGGAGGATCGACTTGAGGCTGCATTCACCACCATTGGGGAGCGTTGATTTGCATCCAGTAATGGCTGTTCAAGAGGAGTAACGGGTGATCTGGGAAGAGAAACCGGATAGAGAGCGCTATCAGATACCGGATCTTATGGTTGACCTCAGCTTTCGAGTGAAGGGAGAGGAGCTGCCGGTTGATCATCTCTACGCCCTCTCCGCCCAGATCATTGAGAGGCTGCCGTGGCTCACTGATGCGCCTGGCAGCGGGGTTCACCCGATCCATCTTGCTGAAGTTGCCGCAGGATGGCAGCGACCTGAATATCATACCAATAGCCGCTTCTATCTCTCTCGCCGTACCCGGCTGAGACTCCGCCTCCCGAGGGTCCGAATTGATGCTGCAGAACAGCTAACCGGGAAAACGCTCGAAGTAGATGGCTGTGAGCTCACAATAGGCGCTTCAACTGTAAAAGTCATTGAGCCGAGCACCACGCTGATTGCCCACCATATGGCTGGCAAGGAAGATGAGAATGAAAACACCTTTGTCGACCGCCTGGTCGAAGAGATGGGAGAGATGGGAATTAAAGCCACAAAACTACTGTGCGGAAAAACCCATCGGGTTCAACTCATGGAGAGCCCTGTTAACACCCGAAGTCTCCTGCTGGCTGATCTAAGTCCGATCGACTCGATCACCCTTCTCTATAAAGGATTAGGCCCGATGAGGCACTTTGGCTTTGGGCTGTTCATTCCCCACAAGGGCATTTCAGCAGTTAGAGAGCGCCAGGGGCAGGGATGATCAGAAACCGACCCTTTAGGTAAGCATCCTGTATTACCGATGAGGTATAGCGGTGGAATACCACTTCGAAGCAAAATTCACCCCTGGCAACTGATTCACAGACAGATGACAGGACATAAAGATGGAATTTGATAGTCAGACAGTTGAGACAACAGAAACGGGTTATCTCGTTAACATTGAGGACTGGTCCGAGGCCTTGGGAAACCAGATTGCCGAAAGCGAGGGTCTGGTGTTGACCGCCCTTCATTGGGATCTGATCAACTACCTTCGGGATGAGTATCTCAATAATGCCGGGAACCAGCTACATTCAATCACTTTTTAACTGAGAGAGAACGATGAGCGAGAAAGAGGAACTGATCAAGCAGATGATCGAGATGCAGAAGAAATTTTCCGATTACGAACATCAGGATGGAGTCGAGGCAAAAGACTATTTTGTACCCGAAGCCGGCCATCCGCTTGATGGGTATCGCCAACAATACGCAGCACTTGCACGCCGGGTTATTGACATTGCCCATGAAGAGAAAGGGACTGAGATTTAGTCACCACCTTGTTGGCAGAGCGTCAGTAGACGGTTCTGCAGTTGTTTAAGGGGAGAGTTCCTCAAAAAAGCTCAGTTTATTAACCCATCGATTGAGAAGAGCGGTCGATTGGATTGACCAAGAGCCCCGAGCCCTCTCACCCCCCGAGGAAGAGTCTGCCGACTTCAGGATTACTCAGCAGGCTATCACCTGTCCCGGCCATAGCGACCTCACCATTGACCAGCACATAGCCAATATCAGCAAATTCGAGCCCCTTCTTGGCATTTTGCTCAACCATAATAATGGTTTTGCCATCCCGGTGTTGAAGATCATCAAGAATTTCAAACACCATATCGATGAATCGCGGCTCCAGCCCGATAGAGGGCTCGTCGACCAGCAGAATTTTTGGATCCATGATCAGTGCCCGGGAGATTTCCAGCAGTCGCCGTTCACCCCCTGAGAGAACGCCTGCCCGTTGGTGACGTCTCTCGGCAAGGCGGTCATATCGATCAAACACCCTCTCTGTGGCCTGTCGTGACTCCTCAACACTCTCCTTGAGATAGCCACCCATTAGTAGATTCTCTTCCACTGTCATATCAGGAAAGACTGAATTATCCTGAAGAATATAGGCGATACCGCCGTGTTTCAGTTTATCGTTCGGGGTAAGCGTCGTCATCTCACTACCCCCTACCCTGATGCTGCCAGCGGTGATCCGGGTAAACCCATAGATCGAATGAAGGACAGTGGATTTTCCGGCACCATTGGGTCCAATCATGCAGAGTGATTGCCCTTCACCAATAGCAAGATCAAAATCGTGGAGTATTTCCATCTTTCCATAACCGGCAACCAACCCTTGGATTTCCAACTGCGGATCTCCATTGGCTAATGCCAGCAGGGCCTCCCTGGCAGGGCGCCCTTCACTCAGTTGTTCGGCTTCATCAACAACATCATCAACAGAGATGACAACATCAGCCTTGCCCGAACCATAGCCGCGAATACGTCGATCTGAATCTTTCTGGTCTGTCATCAGCCTGCCCCCAGGTAGGCATCAAGTACCCGTTGATCATTCTTTATCTCTTCTGGTGTTCCGCTGGCGAGCATCTCCCCATGGGCCAGGCAGTAGATCTCCTGTGCAAGATTCATGATCACCCTCATATTGTGTTCAATCACTAACAGGGTTATTCCGAACTCCTTGTTCACCGTAATCAGTCGATCAATAATCCCATTGATCAGTGTTGGGTTTATCCCCGCAGTCGGCTCATCAAGGAGCAACATTTTGGGTTCATTCATCAGTGCCATTGCAAGCTCAAGCAGCTTCTGCTGCCCAAAGGAGAGATCGCCGGCGAGTAGTTTCCTCTTCTGGTGCAGGCCGACAAACTTCAGCAAGTTTTCTGCCTTCTCTGTCAACTCCTCAGGCACTTTTGAAAAGATGGTAATAAGATTCTCTTTAGTTGGATTGGAACTGATCAACATATTTTGAATACAGTTCACCTTGCCAAAGATCCTTGTTTGCTGGAATGTTCTGAGCAGGCCCAGTTTGGCAACAGCAGGGACAGGGAGGGTAGAGATCTCCCTGCCATCAAACTCGATTGCCCCCCTGTCAATGGGGTGGGTTCCTACAATCGAATTGAAGAGGGTTGTTTTTCCAGATCCATTGGGGCCAATTAGCCCGACAATACTTCCTGTCCCAACAGACAATGAGACATCCTGATTTGCCTTTACCCCGCCAAAATACTTGGAGACCTTGTCAACCCTGAGTATGGAAGCCATTACTTGAGTACCACCTGGGCTTTCCGGTCTGCCTCATCAACAACTTCACCAAACCGCTCTGGAAACTTCTCTCTGAGCCATCCCATGATGCCCTCTGGAAAGAAGATGACAATGACAACAATGAGTACTCCCAGTGCAACGTACTGCCAGCCGAGGAAGAAAGTCCAGAAGCCCTCCTTGAAGATATGGAAAACCATCGCTCCAATGACAGGCCCCCAAAGCGTTCCCTTTCCTCCCAGAATCGCCATGAGAATCATAAACACACCATAGGTTGCCCCGGCAAAAGCGATCTCGGTAGGTTCAATATAACCCACCATATTCCCGACCAGCCCACCGGCGATGCCGACAAAAAAGGCAGAGACCATCCATCCCAAAATCTTGTATCTCATGGTATGGATTCCCATCGCCTCCGCTTTATCTTCATTGTCACGAATGGCGTTGAGGACCAGGCCAAATCGTCTCTGATAGGCCCATCTTAAGAAAATGAATGTAGCCAGCATGGTGATAAAAGTGAGGAAGTAGAAAAACTCAGACCTGAACTCCGTATCACCAATCCCCTTCGGCCAGGGAGGTGCCGTCATCCCCTGCCCTGCACCAATTATTTCAATACCGCCAGCAAGTTCACCTGCCGCAATACCCAGGCCCAGGGTGCAGATTGCAAAGTAGTGGCCTCGCAGGCCGAGAATGCCATACCCAATCAATGCGGCCACAACCACCGGCACAATTCCCGCAAGAACAAGGCCCGCAGAGAGTCCAAGAAAATACTGTGAGGGGGTGTGCAAAAAGGTCTTCTCACCACCACTCGCGGTCCACTCCTCAAGGGGGAAAAAGAGGCCGATCTGGGTACTGGCACAGATGTACATTCCTATTCCAAAAAAGAGGATGTTGCCAAATGTGTTATATCCCATCTGCCCCCCCTGGACATCCCAGGTCAGTGCCAGGATGACAAGGATCCACATAAATGAGATCTGAAGCTTGAATGCTGGAAACAGAAAGGGTGCCAGCAAGCCAAAAACCAACAAGGCACCATAAAGAATTAGATTATTCCTCTTCATTCCAAATATTCTCTCTTTCTGGATAACCGGAACCTTCTGTAGACAAGTATCAGAACCAGGAGTGTAAAGACCGAGCCGATCCTGAATTCTGTACCGAGAATATAATCTGAGAATTCCTCGAATACGCCTAAACCCATCCCGGACAGAGCAACTCCGGGCAAATTACCAAGGCCGGCAATAATAACAATCATGAATGACCTTACCGTGTAGGGAAGGCCTACATAGGGGTGGAGGGTAAAGGTAATTGAGATCAGGGCTCCGGCAACACCACACAGAGCGGCATTGATCCCAAAAGTGGCGGCATAAACTCTCTCTGTATCAATGCCTAAAATTTTAGCCGCTCTTGCATTTTGTGATGTTGCCCGGATAGCGCGGCCGAGCTTTGATTTCTTCATATAGAGCACCAGGCCAATGGCAAAGATAATGCCGATCAGTGCAGAGAAAATCTTTGCATTGGGCAGTGTCACCATGTCATCAAAGAGCAGTGTGGTGCCAAAATTGGATTGGGCAACAACAACATCCGCCCCAAAGATAAAATTCATCAGTTGCTGAGTCAGAATACTAATCCCGAATGTTGCCAGGATAGAGATGAAAAGATCACGGTCGACTACCCTGTTTATAACCAGCTTATAGAGAAGCCAACCGATAAAATACATGATGATCGGGGAGACGATGACTCCATACGCAGGATGAATACCCATAACGTACATCGTATAGGCAATGTAACCGCCCAGGATGACCATCTCCCCCTGGGCTATATTGATGATATTCATCACCCCCCACTGTAATGCCATTCCATAGGCAATGAGGGCAAAAAGAATTCCTAACAGCGCCCCATCCAGCGAAGCCTGAACCATCAGGATGGGGACTTGGAAGATCAACAGATCCATTTGGCTAAATCATCAGTAAACAATTAAAAAAAACGCCCCCTGGAAACCAGGGGGCATCTATTGGGGGTTGACTTCTACCTGTCAGACCACTTGGGAATGGGGTGAACCAGTTCTGCCGAAGCCCATTTTGTGGGTGCAACAACTCTGTTTTCACACTCATCGCCTTCACATCTTACCTGGAAGAGCACCATTGGCTTGGCGATATTCTGACCGGCACTGCTGAATTTTATATTGCCGTAAAATGTCTGCATATCGGTCAAGGCCAGTGCATCTCTTACCTTCTCGGTATCGAAGGAGTTGGCTCTTTCGAAGGCTGCTTTCCACACCAACAGGGCGGCGGCTGATTCTGCTGCCTGATATGGGGGTGCATAGCCGTATTCGCTGGTGAAGTCACTATCAAATTTCTTGCCATCACCAAAGAAACCATCACTATAGCTAAGTGACTTGTGCCATTGAGCTGCACAAAGTGCATATTCAGATTTCTTGCCGTGCTGCTTGGCCAGTTTTGATGCATCACAGTGGGTCATCGCCAGCATGGGTACATCCACCTTCATCTCTGAAATCTGCCTGATTGCCGTCAGCGCTCCCTTGGAGTGACCCGATACAACAAGAACATCAGGACGGGTCGCTTTCACCTTGGCCAGCGTTGCGGCCATATCGTTGAGTTCTTTGGGCAATTTATCATCGATGATGATCTTGGAGCTGGTTCTCTCTGCCGCTTCAACAATGCCCAATCTCACATCCTGTGAGAAAGCATCCTGCTCAAAGGCCATGGCGATCTTCACCGGCTTGCCGCCATTTTTCTCAACCGCAAGATCAATCGCAACCTCAAGATATTGGTTTGCCGCTGAGAGGACAGCAAAGAGATACTTATACCCTTTAGTGAAAAGTGACCTTGATGCACCGTTGGCCTCCACCATGGGGATTTTATTCTCTTCAGTGACTGGAGCAATCGCTTTGGTCAATCCTGAGCTGTATGGGCCAAGCATGTATTTGACGCCATCCTGCTTGATCAGCCTTTCTGCTAATTGGGCAGCACGACCGGAGTTGGATTCATCATCATAGTAGGTAATTTTAAATTTGTAGCTCTTGCCACCCACTGTGACGCCACCCATCTCATTGATGCGTTTGACAGCCAGGTTGTAACCGTTGCGGGTGTGTTTACCATTGGTTGAGTATTTTCCAGTCTCGGAGACGGCTGCACCCAATGTTATGGTATCGCCATCAACCCTCGCCTGGGTAACAGCTGTTGCCATCAGGGCAACAACACTCACCGTAGTAACAAGTGTTTTATGAAATATTTTGAGCATCTTCTCCTCCATGTCATGGTTGATTTTCAACTCATCAATTGTTCTCTCTCCAGATAATCCGATACCGGATGAGCAACGGTAGCCGGTTGATACCATTGTGACCCACATCAGCCGTTATATTCCACTATTTTTTATACTTATTATAAATATATTGAAATCAGACCTGCTGCCAATGAGAATGGGCCTATGAATTGCCAGGCCAACATCCATATCCCAGTGATACAGGACTAATCGTGGTGATAAGACCTCCCAAGACGACGTTTTACACTACAGCGGGAATGCTTGCCGTAATGACAATGCTGAGTGCAGCCATTTTCACAGTAGCTGTCTTTGCCCCTGATGCGGCAGCTGATATCGGCCTTGATCCCACCTGGGTGGGCGCTTTTACTTCACTGGTCTATCTGGTCGCCATGTTCTCCGGCATTTCGACCACTACACTGGTCGATCGCTGGGGGGGTATTCGTGTCTGCCAGGGGGCATTGGGGGCGATAGTGGTTGCCATGTTACTGGTTGCCCTGGCCACTCCACTCACAGCTCTGCTCTCGGCACTCCTCATAGGGGTTGCCTATGGGACATTCAATCCAACCAGTGCCTACCTCCTCTTTGACAGCACCCCTGAACGGTGGCGCCCGCTTGTCTTCTCCGTCAAGCAGGCAGGCGTCCCCCTTGGAGGGATTGTGGCAGGATTCAGTGTCCCCTTGATCATCAGCTTTCACAGCTGGCAGCTCTCGGCATTGGTGACCGCATCTCTGGCCGCCTCTGTTGCCCTTGTCATCACACCTCTGGGGACCGACTCAGGAAACCACCAACGCGCATCCCGAACAACAAAAAGACAATCATGGAGCGCCCCTCTTGGGCTGGTTCTCAAGGATCACACCCTCCGCATCTACCTTGCCCTTTCATTTATCTATGCAGGTGTACAGGTGAGCATCAGCGCATTTTTTGTCCTCTATCTGGTAGAGAGTGTAGGAATGGGCCTGACCACTGCAGGATTTGTCTTTGCTGCGCTTCAGGCCGGGGGTGTCTTTGGACGTCTCATCTGGGGAGGGGTGGCAAGCGGGTTGGAGAGCCCTTCACTGGTACTGACCCTGATCGGGCTGATCACTGCAATCAGCCTGGGACTGGCCTCCACCATCACACTGGATTGGCCACTTCTGCTGATCCTCCCCCTCGCCTTTATTTTAGGTGCCGCCAGTTCAGGGTGGAATGGCGTACTGCTCTCGGAAGTGGCGCGCCTAAGCCCTGGAGGGCAAAGTACAGAAACCACTGGAGGGGTCCAGTTCCTGATGTACTTTGGCGTTGTGGTTGTGCCTTCAATCTTTGCCGTTGGTATAAACCTCGCTGGAAACTACCAGGTTCCTTTTCTCTTTACAGGGTTGATGGCAATGGCGGCCGGAATCTGGCTGGCATCTTCAAACAAACACTTGAAGAGTCTTTAGGGAGGCTTTTTGCCGAATCTCCCTTTGCCAAGTCTCTTCCGTCACTTTGCACATCCCGGTAATATCCCCTCACCTTCTGACGCTCAGGAACCCCAATGGCGCTCAATACTCGTATTCGCAGCAAGTGGAAAAAATCGGGCCGTGAGACCACACTTGGAGAGAACAGCGTCGCCCTGGCCTATATTGTCTGGCAGATTGCACTGACCACAGCAAAAAATCTGCATAAAGAAGATTTTGAGTATGAGAGTGACGATCAGCGAATCGATATTATCGCCGAAATCATGATTTTTCTGGTCCACATAGCCGACCGGCTAACGTACCCATTGTTCAACCACCAAGAGCGGATTGAATTTATTGAAACCCTGGGTAAAGAGACGGCTCGCCATCTCCAACGAAATAAAGAGGAGATCATCACACGCGGAGATCACACCTCACACTACATCAATAGACTCAATCAGCGGATCACAGAATACGGAGGATGTTCATTTGAAGAGCAACAACCCGGCCACCAGATGACCCGTGCTCTGGGAGAAAAAATACAGGATATAATGGGTGATTCTCAGACCAATCGCTGGGTCATGGAACAGGTCATGGGCATAGATATCCCAAAGGCTGTGCAAAACCTGAAGCAGGGTTTAAATAATCTGCTCAAGAGTTCAAACAAAACCAAACTCTGATGAGATAACACCCTCTATTGGATGGAGTGGGATTCCCATGGCTGCCAAAACTCAAGCCTGTTGTAGACCTGTACGGTCAGGCCGTGGTGTATAACACCAGAACATCCCCCCCTGAATCTTCTCTTTGAATCCTCTGTCTGAATCTTCTCCAGTGAGGATTCAATTAGTTTGCTTTCCAGCGCTCGGCATTGGTTGTCTGGCGCCCTTTTCCATCTTCATATCCGGCACTGTAGGCGTCATTTCTCCTTTGCTCTTCAACTTCGGGGTTCTCCATATAACCCCCTATCCAGCCAACAATATAGTCGCGCTCAACACCCATCTTCTCAAGTTGATCGATGGTCTCATAATAACTGCTATCTATTTTCATTGTTCTGAATCTCCTTGAAACGAGATTAAAGATGTCAAAGTCTTAGGTTCGGCGACCGATAGTAGTTAATAGAGAAGGTGCTCACAATATCCCCTTCGGCTGATAAAACAAGACCTGGCTAGTGCGCCAATTAATTTTCCTAATACTTTGGGATCCCTGGTCAACCCAGAAGTGCCCCTCTATCTCTGTAGCATGGGCAGTGAAGATCCGGAACAATTAAGCAGAGTTCAAAAAATCAAACCCGCTAACCGATCTGAAAGTGGCGACTCAACGCCTCCAAAACCTCCCACCGACAGTTCTGTCCAGGCATTATTGTTACCAGATCTTCCGCGCCAAGCAAAACCGGTTCACCGTCCTCTTCACTCAACCGAACCTCTCCAGAGAGAATATAAAAGACCTCGGTTTGAAGATGCTGTTGGGTTGTTGTCCCTGCCGGGATGGTCTCAAGCGGCCAATCCTCCACACCCATCACCTCAAGTTTCATTGGTGAGGGGTTATGTTCAGACAAAATCTTACTCATGCTCGCATCCTTATAACAACCTGATCTATCAAGAATTCACTCCAGTAACTCGACGGCCTGTTTTGCGATCAACCCCTCCATCTCTGGAGACTTCCCAATATAGGGGGCAAATAAAAAAGAGATCTTTGGATAGTCTCTTTGAGCACTGCTTATAATCGCCGGAATATCCTCAGTACAGTGTCTTCCCGATACAAGAAAATAGGGCAGAACCACTATTTCGGATACCCCCTCCTTGTCCAGTTCAGCAATCGCCGTTTCAATCGAGGGTTGAGCAAGCTCAAGAAAAGCACACTTTACTTCCGAATAGTGGCTCTTTAGTTGCGGATGGACTCTTTCGACCAGTTTTTCGACTTCATGATTCGAAGCCATTCGTCGACTCCCATGGGTAACCACCAGAAGTGCTCTCCCTTTGGGCTCAGACAGTAATTCAGACTGGTCTTTCACCTCTACTCCTCTCCCAGATGCCGGTCGTAATGTGAAACTATTATTAGTTGTTTTTTCAACAACGACTCATTGACATCAACGACGAACTTGAAGAGTTTGATTGGACTTTCTTTTAGTCTTTATAACAACCTGGATTGTTTATTGTGCTGTCAAACATCGTTGTACTACATACGTTTTGGAATCACTGGAGCTCCGCTTCGAGTAATGGCCGCCCTCGATTACATATAGAGGTTGATATCGGACTGTCCGGCGTGTTCGAAATAGGTTGCTGCTCCGCCCAACTCAATTTCATCAATAAAATCTTCACGCTTCATATCGAACAGATCAATCGTCATTTGACATCCAATCATCTTGACGTCGGCTTCAAGACATAGGCTGCGGAGATCTTCAATACTGGCAACACCCTTGGACTTGATGGTGTTCTTCATCATTGCTGTCATCATCGCTTCCATCCCCGGAATAGTTGTACCCAAAACTGGAAACCACTTGTCCATCCCCATAGGCATCGGCATTCCGGGGTTACCCAGTGGGCTGACCTTTAGGTTCAGGTTCTTCCTGAGCAACTGAAGTCCATAGAATGTATAGAAAATGACAACATCATAACCAAGTGCTGCTGCCGTGGAAGAGAGGATATAAGGAGGATAGGCCCAGTCGAGGGTCCCCTTGGTTGCAATAACGGTCATCTTTTTTGTGTCAGACATTATTTCTCCTCCTTTCTGAGCCAGAACAGTGCCCATATTAAGTCTCTTGTAGCGATGGAATAAATCAGGAATTTTTCCGCATCAGGAAGTGGAACTCACTACCCTCTTCAGTAGAACTCAATAACTCATTCCCGGTCTGTTGAGCAAATGCATCAAAATCCTTAACTGAACCCGGATCAGTTGATAGAATCTTCAGCACTTCTCCACCATTAAGATCATTAAGTGCTTTTTTTGCACGTAGAATTGGCAGAGGGCAGTTTAAACCGCGGGCATCAAGTTCTTGATCGAAATCGGACATTTATATGTCTCCTGTTCATCACTATTATTAAGTGATAGGTTGAGCAACGACTCTTCCAGTTCGCTGGATTCACCGGTGCTATTCCGGAGGTAAGTCTCCCTGAGGTTGTAAGCACGACATTAAAACATATATTAGCAGATAACGATATAATGAAATTATATAATGAATTTATATCTCTATTAATAGAGTTACTACACTCAGTGAGAGCGGCTCCTTTGCCTCATCCTGAACCCGGTTACTCTCCCAACGGGTGGCGGTGGCTGACTCTTGTTACCCTGTTTGTCTGTTTCACTCTCTCTCCCTGTCTACCGGCTTATGCCGATGCACTGCCTACTCTTGGCCCCGATAAGGGGCTCTCCAGACAAGATGAACGTGAATTGGGCAGGCTTTTCAAGCTACAAGTTCTGAATCGATACCACCTGATCGAAGACCCTGAGATCAACCTCTATCTCGATCAGCTCGAACAGCGCATCAGAGCCGGAACTGAGCTTGAGGCGGAACAGCTCAATCTTTTCCTAGTCGCTGACCCGAGCCTTAATGCATTTGCAGGCCCTGATGGACAGATCGGTCTTCACAGTGGACTGGTGATGGCTGCCAGGAGTGAATCGGAGCTTGCCGGTGTAGTAAGCCATGAAACGGCACATATCAGTCAACACCATCTGACTCGCATGTTGAGCTTTCAACGGTCCCAGTCCCTGCCAACCACAGTCGCCCTGATTACCGGACTCCTCCTCGGAGGGCAAATAGGTGCTGCAACCCTTCTCACCACCCGTGCCGCTCTTGTTGATCAGAGACTGAAATACACCCGCAGTTTTGAAGCTGAAGCAGATGCCATTGGTCTGCAACTGATGGCTAAAGCCGGTTTCAACCCACAAGGGATGGTTGGCTTTTTCCGACGGCTGGAGCAAGAGGGGCGTCTGCAGAGTGAACGGATCCCGGAATATCTCAGAACTCATCCCCTTACCGAAAACAGGATTAGTGAAATCGAGGATCGAATTTCCGGATACAGGAGTGAGGGTGAGACGTCATCTCGTCTCTTCGGCCTAATTCGTGCCCGACTGATTGCCACCCAATCCAGCTCTGAAGAGGAGAGCGTGGCCTTTTTCAGGGCAAAGCGCTCTTCCGGCAACAGCGCAGAAAAAGAGGTTGCCCGTTACGGCCTGGCGTCAGCACTGAATCACTACGGTCACTATTCTGAAGCTGTCACTGTTCTTGATGAACTCCTTGATCAGTCACCGGATGAACCTCTTTTCATTACCGCCAGGGCTCGGGTCGACCTGGCGGCAGGGCGGATGGACCAAGCCATCTCCAGGCTCAGAGAATACAGCGATCACACCCAATCTCCAGCGATCCTCTTCTATCTTGCCGAAGCGCTGCTGGCCATTGGCAGGCCGGCAGAAGCGAGAAGTGAAATTAGAAAACTAATACGGATCAAACCCCAATGGCCAGCAAACTACAAAATTTTAGCTGGGGCAGAAGGTGCGCTTGGCAAACAGATGGAAGCCACCCGGGCACAGGCGGAATACCACATCCTGAGGGGCAGCCTGGAAGAGGCTCTGGAGTTGCTCAAGAGAGCACGTCGACTGGCCAAAGACAACTTTTACGCCCTATCAGGCATTGAAGCTCGTATCCAGGAGCTGGTTGAAATTTACACACCTGATAAACGTATGGAATAAAATAGTACAGTATGCAGTAGAAGTGAGGATTAATCACAAAGGAGGTAGAGAGGAATGAAATATTACGGATGGAAAGGAGGCGTCAGCCTGCTTCTTATCTCAACTTTAGCGGGATGTGCCAACCAACCAGTACCCCCCCAGGAAGAAGCAAAATCCAAATGCCCGACCTGTGACACTGCCCTGGCAACAGCAACAACCGCTCTCAGTGCAGCCAGGAAGGCGTCGAGTGAGTGGCGACTGATTGACAAAGCGACAGGCGATGCATCAGCACCACTAAGCACACTGCTTGCCACAGCAAAAAAGAGGTGCGATGAAGGTGAATACGAGGAGTGTACCCGAATTGCAAAAAGAGTCACCTGGGCCGCTAATGCCGGAGTTAAACAGGCCGCTGATAATGCTGATGCTGCCCCTGCCTACTTTTAGTTTCTGCCGACTTGAATAATGATAACTCAATAATTCAACACTTCAGGAGGATCCCCATGAGGACACTCAAAACCCGCTTTGCCCTGCTCGGCGCCATCACTTTGCTGGCAGGTACTGCAGGTTATGCCCCCATTGCCGCTGCAGATCGCCTCCCCACAGAGGAGGGGTGTAAAGAACTTTTCAACATCACCCAGAACAAGAAGGGTTGGTGTGCTGCCATCAACCGAAAAAAGGGCAACTGCCTGGCCTGTCATGCCATCATAACAAGTCAATGGCCAAAAGGACTTCCACCCAGCGGGAATATTGGCCCCCCTCTGGTGGGCATGAAGATGCGCTTTCCGGAAGAGGCCAAACTCAGGGAAAAGATCTGGGATGCGACCCAGGCCAACCCCAATACTCAGATGCCTCCTTTTGGACGGCATAAACTGCTTTCAGATAGAGAGATTGATGACATCGTGGCATTTCTCTTATCGATATGAGGTCAGGATCGGCCATGATCCAGGAACAACCCCAAAACAAACCCTGTCGGTTTAAATTCAGGAGTTCAGCATGAACCGAAGATTATTTATAAAACAGTGTGCCGCATCAGGCATGCTTGCCGTTACAGCCGGTGCTGGCCTGCTTATCCCGACAACAGTACCGCTCTCACCAGGAGGAGAGTCATGAAAAAATCCTTAACAGTACTCACTGCCCTGGGACTGCTCGGAACCTCTTTGCCGGTCCAGGCGGGGATCGAAGAGGATATCGCAGCCTTTCAGGATTATTTTAAGAAACGTTTTCCTGCCGTCTCTTTGGAGGATTACGCGGATGGAGTCAATGCACTGCCCCAGTATGCTCACCGGCGGGCCAACTGGGAGTTGCTGATGGAGCTCCCCCCCCATGATCCCGACCTTAAAAAGGGACGAGAGCTTTGGGCAACCCCCTTCAAAAATGGCGGTACTTTTGGGGAGTGTTTCAAGGATAAGCCGCCTGCCAACAAGTACCCTTACTACGACCCTGCTAGTGATGACCTGATCACCGTCGAAGAGGATATCAACAGCTGTCTTAAAGCCAATGGTGAAGATCCCATAAAGAACCTCGATACAGGGACAATCGCCCTACTGGCCGCTGCTTTCCGTGAACAGTTTAATGGAGAGAAGATGGCTGTCGATGTCAGCCATCCGGAAGCGGTCAAATGGTATGAGAAGGGGCGACAATACTACTGGGCACGACGGGGACAGCTCAACTTCTCCTGTGCTACCTGTCATGTTCACAGCGCAGGCAATAAACTTCGAGGTGACGTCCTCAGTGCAGGCCTTGGACATGGCGTCGGCTTCCCTGTCTACCGCACAAAATGGTCCATCGAGGGAAACCCTTGGGGAACCCTCCACCGTCGCTATGGAGGGTGCAACAAGCAAGCCCATGCCAACCCACTGGAGCCACAGAGTCCTGAGTACAAAGCACTCGAACTCTACGAAGCGGTGATGAATACAGGCATTCCTCTTAAGGTGCCCAGCCAGAGAGAGTAAGACTCTCACTTTGAGACTTAAGAATCCGGGTTCGGGCTAAATCTATGTCTCAGCATCAAGAATTAAATACG
>Ga0066851_10000007_pt1 | contig 84508 bp, 72 predicted proteins | sample ETNtaG_7_FD_65493 | JGI IMG/M metagenome (GOLD analysis project Ga0066851, IMG submission 65493) | Marine microbial and viral communities from oxygen minimum zone, Eastern Pacific Ocean - ETNP201406SV65 | ecosystem: Environmental > Aquatic > Marine > Oceanic | place: Pacific Ocean: Eastern... | reverse complement strand
CTCATCTTCAAACTCAGTTCCCCGAACGCCAAGGAAGGTAGCAACGTTGGTGCCAACGACACCAAGGATGAGGAGAACTCCGACAACAATCCCGATGGTAGCAAGCAGATTTCCTCCGGTGTCCGCCTCGATCTGGCCGGTGAGGATCTGAAAGTCCTCTTCACTTGAGGCAAGCGTCAGAATCGGGAAGGTCAGCTCGGATTGGCCTTTCTTGAAGAATATCTCAAACTCTGCAGGAAAATCGTTTGAGATGCCTGGAATAATTGTCTGTTGACTACTGCTCTCAAGATCACATTCGATATCAAGGCGAATGTTATTCCCAGGAGCCCAGAATTTGGTATCATCTGTGACATTGAAATTGACGTAATACTGCTTGGTACCTGTGGTCAGTTCCGACCACACCATCTCATCCACCTTCTTATCACCATTATACAAGGCAATGGTAAGAGGGCCTTGCTCGGGAGCATTGTCAGATGTATCAAATTGTAGATCTATCGTGACAAAACCACTGATGGTCTCATTCATGTCCACCTCGAAAAAACGAGCTAATTGAGGATCCATATCGAAATGCATGTTGACGTTGAGCTGACCATTATCCACGGTCTCACTGTACGAATCTGCAGTCTCGGTATCATTATCCGAGAAATGACCCCAGATTGCGCTCTGCGTGTCGCCGCTTCCATAGAGGATGTAAGTTGCATTCTCCTTGGTTGGCTGGCGTGCCTCCTCATCGATGTCTTGGGCGGTCACGCTCCCGGTAAGAGCTGATGGCGCCATGGCGATGAGCAACAAGGCGATGAAGAGTGAACGTCGTTTCATCATACCATCTTGCCTTTCATTCTTCATGAACTGTGCGCCGAAGTGTGCGCTATGAGACCGATTATGAGCAATGTGCCCTTGCGTCACCGCACAATCGCTGAAATCAATCATGTGAAGTGCTGGAATCCGCGTTGAGCTGTCCTTCCAGTGCGCTGTCGAGCGATGTTCAGAGCCTCACCTAACTTATCACCTGAAAGGGAGGCATTCTTGACAATCGAGCCACCAACACCGGTGACAATTGCCATGATCTTGATGTTACGCCCGAAAGTCGGATCTTGACGGGCTCCAAAGATGACATTCGCGTCCTCAGAGATCGTCGACGTCATCAACTCAACGATGCGATTTGATTGCTCAAGTGTGAGGTGTACGCCACCAGTGATGTGGATGAGAACGCCGGTGGCTCCAGCGATGTCAATGTCCAGAAGAGGATGATTGAGAGCCTCGCTGACGACCTCCTCAGGGCCTTGGTCGGATTCACCATACATCATCATCGTGACGCCCCCTTTGGAGAGGATGGTGCGCACATCTGCGAAATCGAGGTTGATGAGACTGCGCAGTGTGATTGTCTCAGTGATGCTCTTGACGATCTCGGCAATGAGTTGGTCGAGGATGCTGAATGCCTCATCAAGGGGAAGATTTGGAACATAGGTCAAAAGACGATTATTATCGAGGACAAGAACTGCATGTGTCTCGTCACGCAAGTGAGCAAGACCTTCCATCGCTCGTGCCATTCGCTGTGACTTCTCAACGTGAAATGGCGTTGTGACGATGCCGACCACAAGTGCACCTGCGGCTTTGGCTTCCTCGGCGATTACCGGAGCAATACCAGTACCAGAACCACCACCAAGCCCAGTACAGATGAACACGAGTGAGGAGTTCGACACGATGTTGCGGATGATGCCACGTGCTGCCTCAGCACATCTGCGTCCCACTGCGGGATCTCCGCCGGCACCAAGACCACGTGTGATGTGCTTACCAACGAGCAATTTCTGCTGGGCGACGGTATGGTCCAGATGTTGCTTATCGGTGTTGACTGCCACTGTGACGGCGCCTTCGACGCCAAGATGGCTGATCCGGTTCAGTGTGTTGTTGCCCGACCCCCCACATCCGATGATGAGGATCCTCGGGTCAGGGGGATCATTGTTCTCCCCCTGCCCGACATGCTCTGCTTCCTCTTCGACGGCATCCTCTCGCACAGCCGCTACGAGATCGTCGTAGTGGGTGAGCAATGTGTGGGTGGCGCTGTCCGCTGGTTTGGGCTGCATCCCGATACGGTCTTGGCAGCCCCCGTCTGGATGGTATAACCCTTGATGTTCCAGTGAGACCAAGATGCACGATTCAAGCACTATGTGAAATGGCGACGAGGGACAAAACGTCAAGAAGGCGGGCTTGATGGCCACATCCACCGCGCTTAGCTCAGTTGGTAGAGCACCTGACTGTAGACTGAACGACGCACGACCGCGGCACAGGCGGTCATCAGGGGGTCCCCGGTTCAAGTCCGGGAGCGCGGACCACTCACCTCACTCTTCTTCTTTGAGGCTAGCATCGTACCACGACTCAAGGTATTGGATTCGCTGCTCGTTCAGATTGAGGGTCTTGGCCTGCAGCTGCAGGAATCGACGCCCCTCCGCTGTGATGCTCAACTCCTCCATCGCCAACTCGTAGGCCTCGAGGTAGACCTTCTCGTTCGCTGTGAAGGACTCGGGCATCAGCATGGATGAGAAGCTATTGATCGTTGAGAAGATCGGTTTGCGAAGCACGATCAATGGGAGACCAATGATGATGCCTCCGGCCCACCCCCATCCTGTCGCCGATTCCATTGCTTCGGTACCGAGCAGGATCAGGATGGCACCGAAGGTGGCGAAGACTGCGGTGCTGAATGTGGCACGCAGGCGCTCATCGATTCCTAAGATGTCATTCTTGAGAATCGCATAACTGAACATGAATCCCTCGAACATACCTGTCAGGAGGATGCTGAAGAGGAAACCGTACAGACAGTAGAGGTAGATCACCAATTGGTCGGTATCCTCGATGGAAGTCATGTCGGCCAGATTGAATCGCCCGAATTTCACTGTCGTGAAGATGATCGAGAAGACCATTATGCCCTTGATGAGCGCCTTACCGGTGAAACCGATGAACAGAGAGCGGGCCTCGTACGCCTCATCTTCTCGACCACCCTCGGCTTCAAGTCGTCCCCAAGCATTCCGCATCAGGAAAACAGCGAAGATCGCTGAAAAGACCGGAGTGACGAGGAGCAAAAGGCTTAGTCCCGTTCCTGATTCAGGTACGAAATACATGTACGGAGATAAATCCTCAGAGCACGTCCCATTGATATTCTCAGTACCAGGAGAATAGCTGAGGACGGCCGGGGCATTTCCTTCTGAGTCGAAGACCATGTCCTGACTGCAATCTACATGCACGGTCCCTCCAATGGTGGAGGCCACGCTTCCATTGCTGGCAATCATCAATCCGAGAAGGACAGCGCTGATGACGGGCAGAGCCCACCACAGATTGTTCTTGATCGGCTCTTTGGTCATGAACTCCGTTCTCTTGGTAGGGTAGAACGCTACTGTTGATACATACAACATGATGCACAGTATACCACAGAAGTACCACACGACCCTGTAATATTGAACATAGGGCAGAAATTCAGGACCGAGAGGAAACAGATTGTACCAATTGGCCAGGACTCTCCAAGACTCTGCAAGGAGAAGTACACACATGAAACGATTCTCAGGTGCCTTTGGTCGGGCTCGGATGATGAGCATCGCTAGAAAGACAAGAACGAGGAAGGTCAATGCTGCGAGAAATGCAAAGATATGGGTGATCCCCATCGTCCAGCCAATCGACATGTCAATGGTAGAGATGGTCCGCCATTAATACTGAAACAGGGGACCAACACCATCTGCCATACCCGCGCTACAATTTGCATGGTGAAAATAGTTGCCCTCTGCTCTACCAAAAGAAATCTGCAAAGGCCGTCATACTGATGTGATGGGGGTGATGTTGGATGATGTGGACGATGACGAGGTTATGGAGGCGATACCCGCCGACCTCGATTCTACCGACTTGATACCATTGAATCTCAAATTCATCACCGGCTCGCTTTTTGCGATCTGTGCAGTACTGAGTGTAATTCTAGCAATCATTATCAGCAATCCAGAGATACTCCTCGGTGATGAATCTGAACTCACTTCCAAGGTAATCGACATCACATGGGGAGAAAGTCAGTACATGCCCCGGCATGAGGAGTGCATCGATGCAACCAACGGTCAAGATGCGGGATTCGAAGGGTTTGGAGTAGGCTATGAGCCGAGTATATCGATTACTAGCGATGGGAACATGTTCATCACAGCTCACAAGGACCTGAGATGGGGCGGTCAGAGTAATCCATTCTTCCCCGTCCTCGGAGGAGACCCCGGCCCATGGTACGCTTGTCAGGATGGTGCAGATACCACGTGGGACTACTGGGCCTCATGGTTCTGGGCGTCATACGATAATGGTACGACTTGGGGCCATGGGGATGGTTTTGAAGCAACACCAGGGAATTCATTCGCTGCCAACTATCTTGCTGGAGGGTCTGAGTGTCTCGGCGATGAGGGAGACATATCAGTCGATGCAGAAGACAATGTGTACTACCTTGACACCACTCTCGAGGACAACTGGTGGCATATCCTCAACGACAATGGCACCGTGTACGATGATGGGATCTGTGCAAGAATGAACACCATGGCTGCTGATGACCGACCCTGGGTGGCCGCACAAAGTGATGGGATCATCCACTATCTGGGCAATTCAGGTGCCTCGCCACCTGAATGCAGTGGTGATACAGGACGTTACTGGTACTATCATTCGGAAAATGAAGGCGCCACGTTCACACAATGCTTCGCCATGCCAGGTGGATGGTCAACAATCTCATCACAGCGTACAGGACCCTATGTGTTCGTAGTACAGGAGAATGCCGACAGCAACACTGGAACCGTTCATGTGCGTATCTCAGATGATCATGGGCGGGGCACTGGGCCCGGGCCATCCGACGGTTCGTGGGCCGACCCGGTTGATGTTGGGCCAAGGAATGGGAACTGCCCTGAAGGGTATCCGGTCATCAATAATAACGAGAATGGAACAGTCGCAGTGGTCTGGGCTGATTGTCCGAACGGACCAACCGGCCCATGGAATATGTGGTTCACCATCAGCCATAACAATGGTACCAACTGGAGCGAGGCATGGAATGTAACGCCATTCGAACGCGGTATCAGCATGTATCCATTTATTTCAATTTCAGAAGATGATGTAGTCACCATTGCCTTCTACGGAATCGACTACGATCAAGATGATACTGAAGACGGATATGTGACGGGAAAGGATTGGTACCTCTATGCGGGTGCACTGCGCTCTCCTGAAGTGAATGATACGTGGTCATTCACGATCGCTGATCCCGACCCTTTGCACACCGTCACTGAATATGAGGCTGCAAATGGTGACGTGCATGCTCTGCATGACTTCTTCGAGACGGTGATATCATCAGATGGGACATGGTATGGAATCGCCTACCAACAGAACGTTGGACAACATCCCTTCGAAGATAACGAAGAGCAGAGGTACATCAAATTCGTTCGTGGAGAGTTAGCTGTTTAGCCAAGTAATCCTGACGACAACAACCTCATGAGAGCCTGCGTGATGACAGCCCATGGGTCAGAGGATGAGCGGTATGCTCATGCTTCTCGTGCTCGCCGGATTGTGGACGGGATGCCTTTCCGATGATGATGATGAACAAAAGACCGAAACGGCCCTCATTGAAACACCACAATGGGTTGTTGGACAATGGTGGTTGTACACTATTGTCACTCCTGAATTCCCAGATGAAGCAGTCCGACTCGTGGTCGCGGATGATCAAACAGAAAATGCATCCGAATACATGGTTACCACCGCTGAGCTTGCCCAAGCACGGCGGCATGCAGTCCTAAATCACAACCCATTCCTCGGCAGAATTCTCAAAGATAATCTAAGCACATTCGAGAACGGGGTTCCACAATCCATTCTCAGCTTCCCACTCATTCAAGATGAAACATGGGAATTCACTCTCTTCTCAACTCGATGGAACGCTACAACGAGCTATGTCGACTCAACGTCAATGATTGCAGAGATCACTGCTGTAGCTGCTGACGGTGCAAGACTGACTTACCAGTATGATGTCAACGTGGGGTGGTTCAGGTCACTCACGTGGACCGATGCTGAAGGAATCGAGCAGGTGAAGATGTCCTATGCAGATGGAGGTCTGAACCACACAGGAGAGGTCTACTTCATTCGTGCTGGAGACCTCTATGCAAGTGAGTGGAACGGTCCTGATATCGAGGTCCGAGAGACTCTTTTCGTAGGCGAGCATCCACGTGATGGAGATTGGGATGATATGATCTACTTCTTGGATGCTGAATGTGGAGGTGGAACAATCTCTTTTGCACTACGGGATAATTCGGCACTGAGTGGTGTGGAAGAATCGTGGGGGCCGGGAGAGAGCGAATCAGGGACCATTGGGGTGATTCCCTCACCATCTGACGAGTATCTGCTTGCTCTCACTATGACAGGGTCAAGTCACTTCAGATTGTTGATAGCTGGTGCAGTGCTTGAAACATATTCACTCTCCTGAATCTGACATTGGACTTGAAATGTCAAAGACAGGGAGGACAACATCATGGTTGATTGGAAGGGGCATTATTGGCACATCAATGCCGTACATCTGGCCCAAAAGTGAGGCCAGGGGTCATTGCACCGAATCGGATCTGAAGAGAGATTCCTTCAGGTATGTTCGTCACCAGTATGTCAGCATCGTTATCTAAGCAAAACGAACGAACCAATGCCATTACCACTCGAAGCCTTCTCGATCTGGCCCCGTAATACTTGACTTGCAAGGAGGAGAATTTGCGAAGAGATGGTGTTTCAACATATCTCTCACAACTCAGAATGAGTTGTCATGAATTACAGTGACATCTGAGTCGAAGAATTCGTCAGTCGGACTCCCCCACCACATGATGTTGCTAAACGTGGATTGAATCACTAGGATTTCGATTCACGGGATTTTCACACCATTGTCACCCACTTCTTTCCATAGGCACAAATGTGAATTGAATGTGCGATATGTATGGCGAGGCTCGGTGTCATTACTATCATCTCTGGAATCGTGATGTTAGGGGGGCTTCTTTCAACCATATACTTCGGTGTGCTCCTTGAGAACACGTTCGTAGGGAAAGAAGGGAATGTGACCCTCGATGCAGGCCAGAATTACTCGGTTTTTCTTACAAAGAGCGACAGCAATTCCGAGGCTTCAGAACTCTGTTCTGGAGTCTACGTATCCATCAATAGTGGAGATGGGAATATGTTCAGATGGAAATGTGAAAATAGGGATGACAAGGTCTACTTGGGCTATGTTCTACCTAATTCAACGGGTGAATTCACCGTTTCTTCAAGTTCCGACATCACTCTACAGATGCATCCTATGATTGAGACAAGGCAATTTGCATATGTAATGCTCTCCGAAGGAATATGTTTTCTTGGGTTGGTTGGAGTTATTCTCGGGGTTCGCAGCGGTAAGTGAGTGACCGTTCGTTTCAACAAGGGAAGTCTATTCGTTGACGCATGCCTGTACTCAATGTAGGATATGTCGGTTCAGAGGATTTGGCTCGAAGTATTGCCAAGCGAGGTGATGTACGTGATGTCGAGTCATATGTGCACAAGGATACTGCATCTGGTCAAACTCGTGTTCTCTCTTTACTCAGGCCCCTGAAGTATCCTGAAAGTATACGGCCATTGCTGTCGGTGTTGAATGTTGCCAAGGCTGGTTTGATCGAGATAACCAAGATTGACGCCAGCCTAGGAGAGGTCTTGGTATCCTTTGGATGCGCAGGGGTGACAGATGGAATTGCGATCATTAACCCCGAACCGGGAGATTGGGTCGATTCGGATCAGGTTGACATGATACTCTCCCAAGCCGGTTTATCTTGGAAGATCCTTGAGGGAGTTCCGGACGTTCATATGATCAGAGAACATCTCTTCGAATTCTTACAGATCGATGATGATTCTGCTTCCGCTCCATTGGTTATCCCTATAGATCAGCACTTTGTCGTTCAAGGGATTGGTTTGGTAGGTATAGGATATGTTCAGGCAGGTTCGGTCAAGAAACATGATTCCATTGAGTCACTACCTGCCAAAGATTCTGGAATAGTCAGAAGTCTGCAAGTCATGGACGATGATGTTGATGTTGCTATAGCAGGTGACCGTGTCGGTCTAGCACTGCGGAACATCATGGAAGAATCACTTCACAAAGGATGCGTTGTCGTGCATCCTGATTCAGGTGCTGTCAAACGCCATGAATGGTCTGAATTCACCTTGGTCCATGCACCTTTTCAGAAGCGAGTTCTGGCACAGAATGATATCGTTCATGCAGCAATTGACTTGCAATTCAATGTAGGACGTATCAAAGAGATTGAGGGGGATTCAGTTGTGATTGACTGGGAAAATCCATTGTGGCTTAGAACACATGACTGCCCACCCATATTGATCACACAACTCGATGCTGTTCCAATGCGCATCATTGGAATTGCTTCAATGAAGGACTCTGTTTGAGATTCGAATCTGAAGAAAACGTGCCCTTCTTCAAGCCACATAGGGTTGGTCGATGTCAAGTTGCACAATGTACAGGCCTGAAGTGATGCACGAGAGATATACGTAACCATCATAGTATTCTGCTGCCCACAAGAATGGTACCCATCCGAAGTCGTAATACGAACTATCGAGAGGAACTCCATCTTGCCCATGAGGGAGATGATAACCAACAGTCGCATCACGATGCAGAACTGTGCGATTCATCTCCGAATCTGCTGCCATGAGCGTCTCGACGTCGATGATCCACAACCCCGCATGATAATGGCTGAGGTAGATACGGGCATCCCACGTCCCACCATGACTCGTGTCAGGACGGCCTGAAGATCCGGTCTCAAAGATTGCGGTATCAGCGTTATGTGGACTGAACAATAACCACTCTTCTGCATCAGGGTCAAAGGAGCAATCAGCGCCGTAGCAGTGATCCTCGCCGAAGGGGTTCTCCCAACCACTAATCAATTCTGGTTTGAACCGAACCTGTCCATTAAGCAACTCATATCCAGTGGTGTCGAGCAGATAGGCCATGCCAGTACCATGCGTAGTGGAGAGGACCTCGGTTGCAAGGAAAGTGAGATGACGGGGACCGGGTGAAAAGCCAAGATGACTGGCATCGACCATAGCGTCGAACGGCTCAGCATAATGGATGTAGGAAGCACGACCTCCATTCTCATTCCCAGTGGTGCCACTGTCTGGTTGACCATCCAGGTCCAGATCTGCGAAATCCATCCACAGGCCCACCTCTGGTGCTCTCCAATTACAACCAGCCTGCGTACCCCATGAGCCTCTACAAGCAGCGGCGATGGCAAGGTACTCTACAAGATCATTCTGTGGGTGGGGAACATCTGAGACATCGAAGATTCGTAGACCTGCCTCCCAGTAGGCGCCGTAGATGTACGTCTTACCATAGCGAGGATCGTTTTGATCGGTTCCCGGCCAAGTCTGCACTGTCATGTCATGGATATAGATCCAGCCACCACGTGTTGTCTCCCATGACACCTCGGCCTCACCTACCTTGACGATTCGAGGCAGGTCACCATAACCGGCGAAATTGATGTGAGCAATCGTAATGCCACCACACGCATCTCCTTGGCCAACATCACATTCCTCGTAATCGGGATTCGCGACGAAGATGTACCATTCGTCATCGATCATGTGAGTATACAGATTATGTGGACCGCTAGGGTGATCGGCGTCGTACCATGAATCAACCCAACTGGGATCCTCCTTGTTCGTCACGTCTATGAGCGTAACAGTGACCTGAGCTGGGTCTTCCCATTCACCAACATCTGGCTCAGCATTTCCAGCGTCGATCAGTTGATTCTGCACTATGACGTATTCACGACCGTTGTACTGAAGGTACTTGACATCCAAAACCTGTGTATTCGGGTCGATGTAGACTCCAACAACCTCAGTATTGCTCGGGTCAGTAACATCGACGATATGCATCTCCTTCCAACCTGCAATATAGGCATAACGTCGGCCATCCGGACTATCAGCGACTTGAATCTCAGCATTTCCAGGTTCAGTGAGTTGATTGAAATCAATGGCAGCGATATTTGGAGTTGAGAAATTATGCTGCGATGCATTTCGGTGATCATGGTCCTCATGTGTCTGGGTCAAGGGATCAAGGAAAAGGAACTCCTCTGGGGCATCATTCGATGACATCGATGACCTGATTGCCATGATACCGGTGTATACACTGGCAGTAAGTAAGATGGCGACAAGGATACCACTTGCTACCATCATGGCATCGCGCTGCTCGACCATTGGACCTACCGCGTCGGGGCACCTGTCCGGTGATGTTGAAGGCATCGGACTTCTCCCCCTATTTCATGCAAGGACGCGGTGCAGTTGCGGCCGTGCTTGTACTGATTGCAACCGTGTCTCTGCCTGTCGCTGCCCATGCACCCTCCACATTCATGATCATCCTGAAGAGCGATGGACCGGTTCCGGGGAATGCTACCAATAATCTCTGGATCAACGACAGTGTCTGGTTCCGCAATGTCGACACGACCCAGAACCAGACCCACACGGTGGTTGTCGACATGAATGGTGATGGTTTGTTCAATGGAAGTGAGGATATCACCTCCGCACCATTATCAGTGACCTGCGAGAAAGATGACGAAGGAAACAAAACGGACCCCACGTGTGAGGTCGTACTCGTCGTGACCTTCAACCGAACAAATGGTTACCTCGATGGGTGGTATGCCTTCGAAGATCGACGCTCAGACGGTAACAGTACGCCAGGAATTCTCTACGTACGCCCAGATAACCATACAATGAGCACAAACACTACGACGGTATCAAACACAAATGAGACCACTGAATCGACCACGCAGCAGACTGAACTTCAGGAAAAGCCGGCTGAAGGGGAGGAGGGCACGGGTCTTCTGCTGCTCAGTGCAGCCACTGGATTCACAGCAATCGGTATCATCATCGTCATGCTCAGAGAGATTCAAGAATCTGAAACAACACCTGATTCGGAGGAGGAGGAACAGTGAGTGAAACCGTTCAAACGACCTCTAAAACTATACCAATCAATACTCAAGTACCGCACCACTGCGTCCCAAGAAAGATTACAGATAGTGGTTGATTCTGGAGAACCTTTGCCGAAAAACTGGAAAACAAAAATCCCAGATGTGACAACAGTTGACCCAATCCTAGTTGAAGAAGAATAGTGACTCATGGTGGATTATATGGAAACTTCAGATATTACTGAGTTTATTAGCAGTAAATTAGCAGAAAATGCAAATCCTGAAGATGCTATCCATATGCAAGCCTACATGAAAACGGAAATGCCATTCTATGGCGTAAGATCACCTGTGATAAATGAAATTGTTAGTGATGCAAAGAAGTTATTTCCCATCACAACTCAAAATGAATATAATGACATGATAACAAAAATTTGGTCTTTATCTCATCGTGAGGAAAAACATATTTCGATTAAACTTGCAAGAAGATGGAAGCAATTTATCACATTAGATGCACTTTCCTTGTATGAAAAAATGATTAGAGAAGGGCAATGGTGGGATTATATCGATTCTATTTCACAAAATTTAGTAGGTAAATTACTAGAACACCACCGCACTGAAATGAATTCAATCTTAGATAAATGGATTGTAGATGATGACCTTTGGATTAGAAGAAGTGCGATTCTAGCCCACAACCGCCACAAACAAAATACAGACCAAAAAAAATTGTTAGACTATTGCCTTCAATGCGCACATGAAAAAGAATTCTTCATTCGGAAAGCAATAGGATGGGCTTTGAGAGAATACTCCAAAACTAAACCTGAAGTGGTTTCAAACTTTATTGAAGAACATAATGAATTGTTATCAAATCTCTCAAACAGAGAAGGTATGAAGCATATCAACAGAGTTTGAGTGTCACGTGCCGTGAGAGTAATCTTCGTAGTACGCTTTCTGCTCAGGGGTGAGGGTATTAATCGACCTACCCTCGGCGGCGAGCACGCCATTCTAGGAATTACGAACCTGGAATGACGCACCGCATTTGCCCGTGGGATATTACGGATGTTTCTGGGTCTGCATGATACCTCCGCTATGGAAGCGATGGCTGCAAACGAAATTGCCCTCATGTCAAGCTGCATCTGTGGCGGCTTCCGGGCGTAGTTGGCGAACGAATTTGATGACATAATCAATTCCAGAATACACAGTTGCAATTGTGGCCAACATGATCAGAGCAAAACCAGCATCCGGTGTAATTTCGAATCGATGGAATAGAGGGATGCAGACAATTGCAATTGACTGTGTTAACGTCTTGACCTTGCCGTAGATCGATGCGCTGAAAGAGAGACCTCGACGTTCTGCCTCGCCTCGAATCCCTGTGATCAAAAATTCACGTGAAAGCATGGCAACAACTGCCCACGTGGGAACCATTTCTGAAGACCACTGCATAGCGGCTAGGTAGACCAAGGAACCCATAATCACAACTTTGTCGACCAGCGGGTCAATCACACTGCCGAACACTGTCGTGCTCTCAAGCCGGCGAGCAAGCCAACCATCGAGAGCATCAGTTGCCAGTGCCAAAGCAAGAAGAAGAGGAACAACGAACACAACAAGATCACTTGGATCATCTGTAAACCCATGAAGAGAGAGCAACACGAAGACGACAGGGGCCAGAGCCAAACGACTCATCGTGATGAGGTTGGGAATCGGACTCGGTTTGGTACGAGACGACGACAAATTATGACCTCAGTTCATCAGCGTGAATTCCGTTTCAAGAGAGCCACAAGCGAGAGGGAAATGATTGTCAGAACAATGGCTGGTGAGGGCAAGGCTGGATGTAGAATGCCAGATTCTTCAGAGGACGATGAGGGCATGCCAGCATCAGAAGGGGGGGAGAGGGGGCAATCTTTGTCGAAACTGGAATCGGATGCATCACTCGTATAGTGACATTGTGCCCAGACTTTGCCTACATATCCCATAGACGGCATCCTCTGAGTGGCATCGTCGTCTTGGAACGTGGCCGTGATTGCATAGTCGATGTAGTCATGATCTGCAGGGGGAGTAACCGAACCCGTCCAGACCGAACCATTGCTGTCAAAGGACATCACGACCCAGGACTCAGATTCAAAGGGAGGATAGCAGAAACCTGTGATGTCACAAATCAATGGGTTCAGCATCATCGTCGTGTTATTCGAAGCGGCGGTGGGAGTCAGTACAATCTCGACTGACCAAGGGGTTTCATCATACGAGCGGTTTGATGAATGAGTGATCGAAGATACGACCTGCGAATCAGCCTCAAGGACAACTGGCACCCCAGTGGCCTCTGTCCCCTCCCCTGCTGACACCGAACAAAACAGGGCAACGACAAGAACGATGAGTACGACTCGCATCCTGACCATTCGTAAGGTCAAGCCCACATGACATCAAGGTTCGCTCGGCCCGAGCGCTGCGCAAGTCTATCCGGCAACGGATATAAACAGGCATCGGGTCGGCGAGGCGCAGTAGGTCGTCATATGGCACGAGGACTCCACCATCACGTGCGAGCGAGATGGAGACAGCCAAAGGAATTCTTCGATCCAAAAGCTCGACGCACTCGCATGGTTGCTTGGCGGAATGAGCCAGTCATCACACGTGTCGAAAGACCCACTCGCCTTGACGCCGCAAGGCGCCTTGGTTACAAGTCCAAGGGAGGAATCACGATTGCTCGGACACGTGTTCGCCGAGGTGGTCTGCGCAAGGGTAAGATCCACATGAAGCGCAAACCATCCAAAGCTGGAATCAAGAAGATCACAATGGGTAAATCCATCCAGCGCATTGCAGAGGAACGCGTGGCACGCCGACACCCTAACATGGAGGTCCTCAATTCATATTGGGTCGGTCAAGATGGCCGACACAAGTGGTACGAAGTCATTCTCGTTGACCGATCTCATCCACAGATCCTAGCTGACAAGGACCTCTCCTTCGTAGCCCGTCCATCTTCACGAGGTCGCCCTTACCGTGGAAAGACAAGTGCTGGGAAACGCGGCCGTGGTTTGCACAAGAAAGGAAAGGGAACCGAGAAGTTACGGCCCAGTCTCAAAGCAAATCAGAATAGAGGAAAGTGATACTCGCCTCACGGCGAGAGGCTTCATGAGCCAAACCCTCCTGCTGTATCCATGGTCGATGTCACAAGTCTGGTCGGCATGACCGTCGTCCTACCTAATGGACAGCATCTTGGAGCAGTATACGACATTGTCGTTGACACCGACCACTGGGGGTGCACGCATCTCTATGTTCGTGATGCTGATCCAAGGATTTCCGAAGAAGCCATTCCTGTTGCCATTCCATGGCGATGGGTCAAAGCCATCGGGGATGTGATTCTGTTGCGATGGTTTCCAGATACGCCATTGAAGTTCGCTGGTGAGTGAACATGTGGATGCGCATCCACATCCTCGGGACCGCTTCGGGGCGCCCGACGACTCATCGTGATGTCTCTGGTACTGTCATACAGACGCCCGTGGGGGTTGTTGCCATCGATCCCGGTGAAGGATTTCAACAGCGGGTGCTAAGACAAGCAAAAGTGATGACACCCACTCTACTGGAATGGCGTCCTCGCGTCTCTCGAATCGATGCAATTCTCCTCACACACGGACATCTCGACCATATTGCTGGCGTGCTCCCAATGATACATAGCATGGGCCTCGATGGGCGTAAGCGACCCTTGGATGTCATCGGACCTTCGGAGTCCTCACCCAATAATGGAGATGAGGGCCCATTCGACCTTGCCAACCAATTCAACATGATGCAGCACTCAGGGGCAACCGAAGAAGTCCTTGGTTTTCCAATCGTGTTCAGAACAGTTCGACCAGAAGACAAAGATGTCATCACAGTTGGCAAAGGGCTACGATGCAGGCCTTGGGGTACTGACCACAGAGTCACATCATGCGCATGGGATGTATCACTCAGTGACAAGCGAGGTGGAGTCGATACCAACGCACTCGATGCGCTCCAACTCGATGATGTGAAACGGGCTAAGTTGTTTCAGGATGGACAAATCGAGTTGAGGGATGGACAAATAATCCAAGCTGACGATCTTCGAGGACCTGAACGCCGAGGACTGAGAGTGGTCATATCTGGTGATACCACTGGAAAGAAATGTGGATTCGATGAACTGGATGAACCAGTGGACATACTCATCCATGAGGCAACATACACTGATGAGCACACAGAACGAGCCAAGAGAAATACGCATGCGACGGCAAGGGATGCAGGAAGAAGAGCACGAGTAATGAAGGCGCACCTCCTTGTGCTCACGCATTTCAGCGCCCGATTGAAAGACGTTACTCAAAGTGTTGATGAGGCTGCTTCCGAACATGCAAGTGTCATGGCTGCTGAAGATGGCGACATCCTACAACTTGATGAGAAAAATATCGACCTTTTACGCATCACTGATGGTGAGCACAAATCGGCGAGAAGCATCACTAGCGATACTTAGCCGGATTAGGGTCCGTGAAAGACGAATCTTGAAGTGTGAACGAATGACGATTATGAACATGAACAAGAGGGCCATCATCATCGGCCTCTTGTTCATCCTGCCCACGAGTCTGATTGCTCCAGCGATGGGAACAGATGGAAGGACCTCTGGACGTGTCAATAATGGGGTTTGTGAACAATACGACCCACTGGCCATGGGGGGAATATTGACGGTTGAGGTCGATGAATGCGCAGTTTACGTTGCGGGTGAATATGCCGTTGGAACGGTTCTTCAGATGACATTCGATGTCTCAAGTACCCAAACCTGGGACCTTTTGATCTTCGAAGAGTCTGATTACAGGAATGCATACCAGAATGAACAAGATAACTACCCTGGCTTCGCAACGAAGTATACAACGACGATGTTCGGAATCACTTCTATCGATGCCACATTTCGATGGATGACCACATCGTGTGGAAGCGATGATGGAATGTGTCATTGGATGGTCGTGATTGATAATCGAGACCTGACCGAATCTCCTACATCAGGTGTGGATGACGCTGGACAAGGTCTGGATTCAGTCACAATACGAGCCATCTCGGCACAGGAGGTCACAACAGATTCGGCCACTCTTGTAGATGACGTCTTTCACGCAAATGGTGGAATACCAAATGCAGAGGTGGAACTCGGGTACTTCGATTCTGGAACAACCATTTTCATCGAAGTCATCGCATTAAAGGGAAGGGGGGATGTATATCCACTGTTCATTGATGGGGATGACTGTTTGAATAACTTGGAAGCATCCTGTTTAAAGGTCTATCAATCAATAGAGTATTCTGAATATGGGGGGTTGTGGATTGTCACTGGAAATAGCGACGCACAATTGCTCACCGTCATAGCAGAAACGGCACCCACATACCAGTCAACCACATTCACTGCCACCCCTATCTTTGAGGATAGAAGAATTGCCATGGTGTTCGACACTCAGGACCGAGAGGATGGAGGAGATGGAAGTGGACAAGACCTTGTCGTACACCTGCGTGTCAGCTATACACCGATTGTAATTGCTCATGCCAGTATCAAATCGATGAATCCAACTGAAGTCAATACTGCCGTTACGGTATCTGGTGCAGACAGCCCGAACAGTTCAGGTCAGATTGTCGAGCGATGGTGGACTGTTGAAGGCAGCAAATGTATTGTTTCGGGCGACCAGGGTGTTCTGGAAGGAGGAACATGTCGGCTCAGTGAACAAGACACAATCATCGATGTGATTATGGACAGCCCAGGGACTGTGAACGTCACCCATCATGTCCGAAGTATCCACAGCGAAGAGAGCACTGACAACGTCATCATCACATTCCAAGACACGCTGCCGCCGAATATCACATCGATTGGGTGGGTGTCGGAGGGACTCCTAACCCGGGGAATCGATTTCATTGTCACAGTTCTTGACAACTACATGCTAGACGAATATACTTGGTATGTGGATGGCCAAGTGATGGACTCAGGATCATTTTCACTGGCAGGCCCAGTTGATCAGATGTTCTCATTCTCACCAGACGAACGGGGTGAGTACCTGATACAAATCGTCGTCACGGACAAAATGGGATTCGAGACGAATTATCCAGTTAGTGGACACCTCATCTCATTCGTCGATGATCAGGACCCTGAAGTGAAGAATTTCAAGGCCTCAGCCTCAGAAGTACTCGTCGGAGAGAAAGTGACGCTTGACGCCGGTGATGTTGTCGTCAGTGCTGCCAGTGACGCCACATTGATTCTCTACTGCTGGGATCTTGATCACGCAGCCGATGGCAATGATGATGGTGACGCGGTCAATGATTGCGACAGACAGGGCCGCACCATCGAAGTTTCCGACAATACACCTGGTGAGAAGATCTACACTCTCACAGTATCAAATCAGGATGGATTCTCAACAAAGAAGGTCCTGAGAGTCAACTTCGTCGAGGAGGAACCATGGTTCTCCCCCTGGATGATCCTCCTCCCTCTTGTGATCATAGGAATGGCCGTGGGTTTCATCCAGTATAAGAGCCACCAAGACGAGATGATGATGAAGCATATCGCCGAAGCGAAACAGAGCCAAGATGAAAGAAGGGAAGTGGAGGAGCGGCGCTCTGCTGATGATCCAGAATCTCAGAAGGCGATGTTCGCAAAATCTGCTGCGACCGCCCAACATGATTACGCGATCATGTCAGGCAGCATGGATAGGCAACGCCAGGCTGCAGAAATGGAAATGGCACGGCTCGCTGGAATAGAGCAGGTCCAAGAACCAGTCACCGTCTATGATCTGATGAGTGTTCGTGATGATGGAGAAGAACACATACTGTTCGAAGCTGTCGACAAATCTCAGCCTGATTGGGTTGGTTCGAATACAATGGAGGAAGTCAAGAAAGGAGATGACCTCGACGACCTCCTTGCTGCGTTCGATCCATACCATGACGCTGATTCAGGAATTTCAAGCCTTGAGATTACACAGCAAGCATACTCGAGTCATCGCGCTGAATGTGCTGCATGTACCGAAGTATTTGCCGTAGACCTCCCACTTGATGCTGTCGAGGCGGTTGTTGACTGTCCTGAATGTAAGACTCGCCAGAGGTTTCGGCCGTGAGTCTGACACAGAGTAAGCCAATTCGGCGGCGGCGGACATTGGTGATTGCAGTATTGATTGCAGTATCTGGACCATTACCTCTCTTCTTCACAGGTTCACAAGCTGCTGTTCTCTCCATCGATGAATTCGGTATCGTGACATCTGTAGGAGATGTTCTTGATAGAGCGAGAGAAAATCGGGCGCATGCTGAGATTGTCACCGCTGCAGAAAATGCCATTGTGAATGTGACTTCATCAATTCATACAAGTGGTCCAAACGACCTTTACGCTCGCAGTGAAGGTGTCAAGGTTCCAGGACAATTCCTTGATTCAACGCCTAAGTTACCAAGTCATCCGCTTCCATACGAATTACTGATTGACCCTGGTCAGCGACCTGATGGATTGCCCGATTCGATCTTCTCCACTTTGACCTCGATTAATGATCTGATCATACTCGTCGATTACCATGGTGGAGCAGTTCACCACCAAGCCTACGCCAATGCTGGTTTCTTCAATCTCGATCTAAGTGATCTGGCTGCGTTCGATCCAACATCAAGCCGTATTGACTTAGACAACGATGGGAACGATGATGTACGCGTCTCTTTGGGATTATCAATCGCTGACGGAACATTTGGATTCGATCTGTTTGATCTGTCAGCTTGGATGAAAGCAGATGTCCGGCTCACCATTGATCTGATCAATCAAAATGACCCAATCTGGGCGAATATGGATACCCTTGGAGTATCAGTCATCAAAGGGCTATCCTATGCTGATCAAACCTACATATGGGTCATCGATAATGGCTTTACACTACCTCCAATGAACCATGCTCTCACAGTAGGTCTTGAGCGAATCGAATTTGATATCGAGCCAACGGCAGCTATTGGGAATCTGTTGCCCGGACAGAATCCGACTGACCCATCAGATTACTCACTTAGTGGAATTCGAGCTCCGTATGAAATCAGTATCGAATCCTCAAATGTACAATGTCCAGACCCATCTGTCTGGGGCAACAAGGACCCGCGCTCTGAAACGAGTGAGAACAGGCCTTGCGGCATCTCAGCAGGACTGGGTTATGTTCGATATCAGACCAATTCACAGAATGTGGCCGATATGTCCTACATCGATGCAACCTTCCATCCTGCAGAAGGCGGGAACGCCCTTTCTCCCCTATACAACCTGACGCTCCGAAATGACGATTGGGACTTCACGAATAGTGAGACGGGACAGAAATCATGGGACACCATCGAATATTACGCGACTGTTTCCTCTGATGCGCGTATCAGATATCATGAGAATCGTTCAGGAGTCCGGTCAGAGGATGACCCACAGGTCTGGGGAGATATCACAGAAGCGGAGGCTTGGCTGGTCGGCCTACCTGGAACCTCGTTGGATCAAACTGAGATTCTCAACACGTTCCGACAGATAGGGGCGGATCCACAGGGGCCCACACCACTACCTGGAGGAATGCCAAAGGATGCTGGACTCATCATTGCCATCAAAAATTGGAGTGCGGATGGTCGGCAACACGGCTCAACAACTGATCTTCCAGTCGATATCTCAGACCCACCAAAAGCGATGATTATTGTAATCTCAGATGAGCCGATCGAGGGGATGCATTACACGTCATGGTTCCTCAGAGAAGGGGACATCACAGACCACTGGCGCGTCAAGGCAACTGTTGAAGGGTTGCCAAAAGTTCTGATGATAACTGGAAATTTCAATGTAGGGGGGGGGGATGAGGATAGCGCATTCAATTTTGAAGAACTCGGAACATTGAACCTCGCCCAATCAATCATCGATTCAGCAATCATCACAATCGTCGACATCGTCCTATCTTTGGGAAATGTCTTGAATGGAATTCCGAACATTGTACTTGATCTTTCCACAGATGGTGAACCTGGTGCAATTACTCTCGAATGTCTTGATTCACTCTCAGCAGAAGCAGTTCCTTCAGAGATTCGTTCATTCTTCGTAGCCCTCGGTTCAAGTGAACAATTCATTCCGAATGGATCTCATTTTGCTCTCGATCACGACCGTGATCTCGACGCACTGATGCAGACACTCGATCGCTCACCCCTCGTACCCATCGGAGCTTCAGTTGCCATCGAACGATTCAGTAAGGTCAGAGATGAGACTACCGCAGAGGGTGATCGCATGACAAACGTTGAATTCACGGCCCCGCAACCCTTCCGAATAGTTCACATCGACCATGATGGTGCAACTTTGAATGGTTCAACTCAGCAACAAGTAACCTTCTCTGCATTGCCCAAACAGATTGAATTCCAACAGACCTCATCTTCTTTATCCATTGAATTCTCAGAGGATATTGACTCATTGGAATACATCTGTGTGGATGGCAATCAGCATGACGTACTCTTGGTCGAAGACCTGCCTCCGCGATTTGATATCGAGTTTGGTAACACGACTCGGTTCATACCTAGTGAGCCGATAGGAACGATTTCAGCACTCGTGACCAACGCATCCATGCCAAATACAATGAATGGTGATCATGTCTACCTTGAGCGTTCTGAAGACGGGGAAGACGTGACCCTCTCGGCAAGAATATCTGGATTAGATGGCATCGTCATCACCGAAAGGAATGAAACAACATCACTTGGTACAAGCAACCGAACTGTGGCAGAATTGAATCTCTCTGATGAACGTACATTCAATGCTGCTGTTATCGATCAGTATCGAACAAGTGTCGATCCACATGCTGGTTTGGAACTCTATGCCTCTGTTCAACCGCTGCCACGAAGTCTAGTCCTGACCCAACCCCTCAATCCAGATGGTGATGCCCTAATCGAGACACCAGATTTCAGTTCTGCAGGGGGTCTTGAAGGCATTACAGGGGGTTTGCTTGACATCGCGGAACTGGGACGGGCCATTAACGACGTGCTCATCGGCATTGCAGATACAACGACTATCTCATCCACACCAAATGATAAGTTCGGAGCAGATGTGGCTATCGACGCCACGACATCATTCGACATCATCTCATCACTCAAGATGGGTACTGGAGTAGAAAAATCACCAGAGTGGGTTCATGGTGCATCCGTTCACGCAGTTAGCGATACAGATACAGATGGGATGGGGTCTATCGAAGCCAAGTTGTTTTTACCAGCACTTCCGCCGAAGAGCCGTCTGCAGGTCGAATACGATAACACGACAGGTGAACCGAAATGGTCTGTGAATATCGAACTTGAAGGGTGGCGGCCAGCGTATCCATTCTTCACAATCGATGCTCGAGGCATAAATGAAGCAGATCTTGAACTCAATGTCCAAGGGCTTGATCCCGAAATCATGGGTGATGTCGACATTGGTCTCATTTTCTCACAGGACTTATCAGGGACTGTTCCAATCTTCAACGTCGAGATTGCTGCTGATCTTCCGTCAGATATCGATTCAATTCACGCCCAACTTCTCGACAGACAGGCCGGACAACGATTTGAAGCCGTGATCGATCAAGTACCGAGTAAAGCGAGATTGACGGCATCGATTGGAACAAGCATTGTCGTTGATCTAGACATCCCCGTAGAGGCAAGGCCGACAAATGGTGTGGCGGTCAATTCATTGTATTTACAGATTCATCGTTTCGCGGTCGAAAGATGGTGGCCGGCAACAGTCGTCATGCGGGATGTTCCTGCGGAGTTATCATTGTCCACGGAACCATCACGTGAATTCGACATCACCAAATCACTCGCCTTCCAAGGCATCCCGCGATTGGATTACATTGCCTGCGCCAGTCAGCAGGTGCCATGTGAATCTGAGCAACTCGACCTATACATCTCAGCTACAGGAAGAGCACTTGATCAACGGGGTGATCTATTATTCATTGCTGAAGACCTTGCAGCATACACGAAAATTACGCCAACTGATGATTGGGGTCTATCGCTTATCACAACAGGAGATGGACTTGGACGAATCTACATCAGGAATGTTGACCTTCCAATCACACCGGGAGTAGTAATCGAATCTGTCGAAGTAGCGGCAGAGAACATCAAAACTGCGACGGTTCATGTTCATGAGGTTGGGGGCCTATATCCCATCACTATTGTACAAAACGTCGATGGTGGCCGTATAGTTGTGACTGCGGATACAAATGTGTCTTACGGTAAAGCTTCGATGCAAGGAGAAGCTGTTGCGGTTGATGCGCAGGTAGCAGGCCTACTACCGATAGGGTCCACATTCGGATTGAATGGCTTTGCCTCAGATCTTGCGGTGGTGGGAGAGATTTCTGGCGGACGCGTGACGTCCACGCACATCATCTTCGTTGACCCATTCGCTTCGGCCTTTGCAAGCATAGCTGCTACACTCATGTAGGTGCATCCATGGCGACAAAGACATCGAAGGTATCCGAGGAGGAAGACGAAGTTGAGTTCGTCGAAGTTGGTGGACGTCTAATCGAGCGATCGACGTTGGAGAGAGCTCGACGAGCTGCAATAACCGCTGCGGCCATCAGAGCCAAAGTGACTCCACGACGCATCGTAGCTGCTACCTTCGTGTTATTCCTCATTCTCGCTTCATTTGGAGCCGCTGTCTACTACCTGATCCCATACGATCGAACACGAGTCGACGTTGTATTCTCCCAGAGCGCGGCAGGTCATGTCGTACTTGCAGAAATTGTTAATGGCGGATCTCGAAGCATCGAGAATGTCGTTGTTGAGCTTAGATTTACTCAATCAAGCAGCGAGGAGGCCCTGAATTCAACGATGGTCAACATCACTTTGTTGACTGCTCATCAATCTGCGGCAGGAGATGATCTGGAACTTCTCATTGAAGGGGTAAGCGGATGGGAATCTTATCTCGTATCTGTCACCATGACCTACATCGATGCAGCGGGCAACACTCATGAGATCTCAGAAGTGAAACAAGTTGGGGATTGGCAGATGGAGAGTTGGAGCGTCGAAGAGGGGCTACGATTGCTCATCTAAGACACGTGATTGCGATTGAGTCAAAAGGGTTCGGAAGTGAGGGGATTGAGATGAAGAGAAGGAGGGGGGCCTGCATCGTGTTGCTCGCGCTCCTCAGCGCAACCATCAGTGCCGCTGCAGAAAACTCAGATTTCCTGAGTCCGAATCAAGAGCCCCTGAGCACTCAATCAAATACTGGTTTCACCGTTGATCCAAACCTCATCAGCGACCTACACCCCCTGACTGGAGATAGTGAACTCATCCACGAACGAAACGTGGAGGCATGGTCACTCGCAGGAAAATGGACATCTAATGGATGGGCTACTGCCTCATTCGTTGGAGAGGGAGAGGTTCAGGTCAGACAAGATCTGAGGATGATTCTCGTACCCACCACATTTGGCCTCAGTGAAGCAAGGAATATGATCGAGGTCATCGATGGAATTCATGTCCTTGAATATCTACCTCCAAGTGGATTCCTCGTCAGGGCAGAAGTTGATTCGCTCCTAGAGCTCGATGCCCTCTTCAATGGGCTTCCATCGCAGCACGTTCCAATCGAGGTCCTGATAGACCCTGCATTGCTTGAATTGATGGAGGATTCAAGGACCATCCCCGTTCGAATAGATGGTTGGCGCAATCAGGTGGATGAAACACATCTTGGCGAAATCATTCATGATGGACACCGATGGACATTGGATGGGGCACTTGCTGGGGGGAGTGTCCTTGACGCCCCGCATGATGGACGGCGCGACGTTCTACTCAATGCGGATCAGATTTGGCACATTGCTACCAATCCTGCTGTCGCTTGGATGCAGCCACAGCCACAGTTCAGGCTTGGAAACAATCAGGCAGTTGTGCACATGAATCTCAATTCAGTCAAGTCTGCATTTCCAACGACGTTAGACGGATCTGGGGAAACTATCGCTGTTGCTGACAGTGGTCTGGATGCTGATCATGGTGATTTTGGAAGCCGCGTGGTCGGCGTGGTCGATGCCTATGGTGATAGAGATACATCCGACAACCATGGCGGGCATGGTACACATGTGGCTTGCAGTGCAGTTGGTGATGGAACACGAGGGTCATATCCGGGCACTGCGCCTGGTGCGGAACTATATTTTCAAGCCATGATGAGAAATTCTGATGGACAATTAGTCGGGGGGTCCGTTCATTCCCTTCTGACCGACGGATACAACTCAGGAGCGAACATCCACACTAACAGTTGGGGATCGCATAACGTGTATGGTGCCTACACTTCCTCAAGCCAGGACGTAGATGCTAGAACAGGTACCTATGATTCTGTATCATCTGGATACCAAGGACTCGCGGTGCTCTTCGCGAACGGTAACGATGGTTCGTCTTCAGGCACGGTTGGTGCACCTGCAACTGCAAAGAATTCCATTTCAGTCGGTAGTCACCTCAATCGAGGAAATTGGGCTCCTGACTCTGTCGCTCAGACCTCCAGCAGGGGACCAACTGATGACGGACGTATCAAACCTGATATCACGGCCCCTGGAAGTCAAGTGAGATCCTGCAGGGCACAAGAAGCCACAGATACCAGCGGTGCATCATGGCAGAACACCTGGTACCTCGAATACAGTGGGACAAGCATGGCGACACCGCATGCTGCTGGAGCCTCTGCTCTGGTTCGACAATACCTGATGGATGTTGGAGGACGGCCATCGCCCCAAGGAGCTCTCATCAAGGCCATGTTGATTCTTGGAGCAAAGGATATGGGAACACAGGATATTCCAAACAACGATGAAGGGTGGGGCAGAATCGATCTTGAACAGACTCTTGCTCCTGGAGATGGACGATCCATATGGGTCGATGACAGGTCCACACTCGCAGAAGGTGAGTTCTCAGAGTACAAAGTCAGTGTAAAAGAAGCCAACAAGGAACTGAAGGCAGTCTTAGTGTGGTCTGACTACAGGTCTTCAACATCGGCATCAAAGAATCTGGTCAACGACCTGGACCTAGAGGTCATCAAACCTGATGGGACCACTCTGCTCGGGAATGTGTTCCAGAATGGTCGTTCACAAACTGGTGGAAATGCAGACCGCACCAATAACGTCGAAGTGGTATTGGAGAAATACGCCTCTGTTGGAACATGGACCATCCGAGTCAGAAATCACGATAACCCCGGCCCATATAATCAGAATTTCGCAGTAGCGATAGCAAGTTCAGGAGCTGAAGAGGTGCTTCCTGACCTGCTTCCTGTTGAGAATTCGCTTGTCGTAACCGACAATATCCCTGAACGTGGGATGCAGACTCAGATCCATGTCAAAATTCAGAATTCAGCAAATTCAATTGTCGAAAATGTCGCCGTCCAAGTTTTCGCTGATCAAACTTCAATCGCCACAACCAGTGGACTTAATCTGGCCGCTGGAGGGTCAGGAAATCTAGCGTGGGATTGGACCCCAGAGGTGGCTGGGAACATCACGCTTAGCGTCGTCATCGACCCAGATGGGATGATCGAAGAAGGTGATGAAGCGAACAATGATATCGCGATCATCGTTCCCGTTGCAGACAAAGGAGTACGAGTCTCAACAGATGAAGCCGTCAAACGATTACGCACCTCAGAGAGCACCATCACATCATGGAGTCTGGAATTATTTAACTCAGGGCTAAGAGCAACTGAGGCTGAATTAGAGACGGAAGGGATGATCCTGCAATATCCATCTGGTGAACCCGTTGCTTGGTCAGTGAATCTGAATCCTACACTATTCACACTGGATTCCGGCCAGACCGAATACGCCACTTTGACGCTCCTACATCCTGCTTCCCCAGATCCAGGGACCTATGTGGTCACGGCAATGGTCACCGACCTCGATGAAAATGTCACAATGCGCCTTCATCTAAGCCTCATCGTCGACATCATACCAGATATCGATCTGGACACGCCTGTTGGGGGATTGTATGCTAGTCCTGTTGAGAACACATCATTCTCCATCGAATTGACCAATCGAGGAAATGCCCCTCAAGGTTACGAGATAGAACTTCAATCACCAAGCGGATGGATTGTGGGATTCACTGACATTGGGGCCACCGATGGAGCGACTGTCGCATCGACGGGAGTCATGGAGATTGATGAGGTATTGGTCGCCACTGTTCAATTGACGCCGCCTGCTCTGCCTCCCATTGCAGGATCTAGAGCGGTTCTGCCGATTGTCGTAACATCTCAGCAGAATCCTTCCATCACTTGGGCTGAAGATATCTTGATTGAAATCGAAGAAGCACATGTGATCGAGGCGGGACTTCTGACAGCAATGCCCGAACTAAGACCGGGTGAAGAGGCGGTGCTAGAACTCTATTTGCATAATCTAGGGAACACCGAAACTGTAGCGGCAATAGGTCAGCAACTTCCTGATGGATGGCGTTTAGACGTTGACAATTCAGTCACCTTGCAGAGAAACCAGAACATCACTATTGAACTAAACTTGAAGGCTGGTGAACTACCCATGGAAGGGGACATGCATCTCGTGATCACGCACCAATCTCTCTCATTGGCAGAAATCACAGCCCAGTTGCTACCAATGGGACATGCAGCCCTCACATTCGATGCCTTGAGAATCGACGATGGACGAACCACAATAGAAGAGAATGACCTACTCGATCTACCCCATGGAAATGTGACTCACCTCGACCTCATGCTAAGGTATGATGGGCCAGTGGCATGGCAGCCGACGATCATTCCAATATCTAACAACGATGACGTGACTGTCGAGTGTGAACAAATTGGAACTGTTAGTCCTGGAGATGAAATGAAAATCTCCTGTCCGATATACGTCATGCGACGTGCACAAGCTGGTGAGACGGTGTCCATCTCAATTCGAGCGGAAAGTCAAACTCTCAACATCACATATGAGATTACATTGATGACCGACCGCGTGCTTGAAGTGAGTTGGGGTGTCAAAATACCGAATACGTTGTTACTCAATCGAGAGGTAAGCATCGACATCGAGGCAACTAATGTAGGTCAAGGTCCGATTCAAGGAATCGTTACTCCAACTGCACCATTCGGATGGAATCTAACACCTACGACATTTGATGTCAGTCTGGACATCGATGAAAATAGGATCTTCGTGATTAAACTGACACCAAATAGCAGGCTCTCAGACCCAATTGTAGGGGTTCTCTTCTCGGTAGACGACGGAGAAGACGTCATAGGTGGTCAATTCACATTCAGTTTGCCAACTCCGCTTGCTGTTGATACTGACGATAATGAAGAAGTAGCCGTTCAGCCGATTGAAACTGTGGATTCCTCAACACCTGCGCCATCGTTAGCATTTGCTCTCATAGGTCTGTTTATCATGGCGGTCTCTGCAAGAAATACAAATGAACGAACGGATAAGAGAGTACACAAACCATCACGAACGAGGCGGAGTGAGTTTAATGGAGAACTATGATGGATGCCGACCCATGAACGGGCGGAGTGTGGCCATTGCGCTCCTGATGCTCATCATTTCAACCACTCCAGTCATCAGTGCAACTCCAACTGCTGGGCGTCAAGGGGCCGGGGAGATTGCCATTGAGGCATCTCCTGCATCACAGACAGTCGATCGCGGAGAAGTGGCAGAATATGTCATCACGGTCACGAACCTAGGTGATCAGCCTGCATCGGTGACATTGTCCAGCCGCGTCGATCAGCCTCCAAACACCTGTTCGGCAAACGTGGATCAAATCCCTCAACCAATCGATGCAGCGGAATCTGCAGAAACAACACTCTTTGTTAACATCACCACCTCTGCAGAAGTAGGAGCTGATTGTCTGGCTACAGTCACTGCCAGTTCAGTTGGCGCTCAACCAGTTGAAGCCGAAACTACGACTACTGTTGGAGATGGAGAACCGAATAACTCCAACGTCTTCGGCGTCACAATCACTGCAAAACGTGAGGAAATCAACAATGATGGAAGTGAGCAAGAAGTGTTCGAGTTCACTGTAGAAAACACAGGCCAGGTCAATCAGAACGTGAGTTTAGAAGTCGCTGAAGAGAATTCAGAGACCGAAGGCGGAGAGATTTGTGATCAATCCGGTCTTGAAACAACATTGAGTGAGACGGTTATTGCAGTTGAGAGGGGAGAGGAGGAGACCGTGACGATGACTGTTGACATTCCCATGGGTTCGGATTCTGGTCGGCACTGTTACCGCGTCACCGCAACAGTGGTAGGTGATCCCTCTCAAGAAGCAAAGGATTCCGCTGATGTATCTCTGGTCATACCTCCAATTCACGAATGTACTGCCTCTGTGTCACCAAGTTCGGTTGAACTGAGTCCTGGAGAGCAACAAGGTGCTCGACTGACACTCGCGAATACCGGGAATGAGCCTTGGACTGTTGGATTCAAAGCGGATCCAAGCACCCACGCCACACTCCAAGACGATCCAACGAAGCAATTGGATCTGGACGGCCAAGTGCATTTCGACCTTGATATCGTCCTACCAGAGGATTCGACCGGTCAAGCCGATAGTACGGTCACGGTTCGACTCATGGGAACCGAGAATTCGAAAAACGTATGTGAGGTAATGGCTACAATCAAGATTGGCCGGTCCTACGGTGGTGATCTTGGGTTGAGTGATACACTCATCGATGATGCACAGCCTAATTCAACAGAAACAGTGACCATCTCGGTAACCAACACTGGCAATGGTCCTGACACATACTACTTGACGATCGAGCCGAAACCGGAATCTGATACCGAAGGTTGGGCAACACCCATTCTATCTGAGACGAGTGTCACAGTTGAACCAAATCAGAACACACAACTCACAGCAGAATTCACCGTACCCGGTGACTCCATCGCTGGAATCGATGTAGGGTGGGATATTCGCATCTCATCTGAAGGGGTCGAACGGGATAGAAAGGACATTGTGTTTCAAGTTGCTAAAGTCCGCGCTGTCGAATTGAAGATCGCCTATGAAGGGGCAGATCAGCAAGTCGGACGGAGGGATACAGAGGTGCGTTTCCCACTTCTTCTTCGCAACACTGGCAACGATGTTGACACCATCACGCTCTCAGATGAATATGTGGACAAGACGACAGAGGAAGACTGGCCGATTCGTTACGTCGATGAGAATGATGAAGATATCCAGAACAACGCCGTGACAATGGATCCATTCTCAGAAGCACCAATCTATGCTATTGTCAGTCTAGAGGGGGGGGGGCGAGGAGATGCTGCCACATATCGCATCACAGCAACGAGTATCGAGCGGACTGTCAAGAGCATTATCACCATCCGTCTTGAAGTTGACAACAATGAGTATTCAATGGCCCTCATCTACCCTCAAGAGAATGTAACAGATAGACAAAGCGCAACATTCGCTCCGGGTCAACAAATGACGTGGCCAATCATGCTTACGAACACTGGCGATGCTGATGACATTGCTAGAGTGACTGTATCCGGAGGAGTCGAAGGGCTGAATGCTGTCGTGAGGTTTGCCAATGGCACTGCAATCGAAAGCGGTGGCGCCTCCATTGAACTGGAGGAAGGAGAGGTGCTTGACCTTTCACTTACCATCACTGCTTCCGAACAAGCATTGTCTGGAACAAGTTCAGTTGTGACAATACGCACGTGGTCCCAGAAAAACACGGGATTAGTCGCTCAAGTGACACTCACTGCAAAGGTTGAGGTCATCAAGGATGTCACCTTTGAATTTGAGGACGGACAGGATCTGAATGTAGGGGATAGAGGCCGAATTGATGTGAGGTTCTCAATCACAAATCGCGGCAACATGGAGGAGCAGATGGTACTGTTCGCTTCGGAGCCAATCAGAGGGTGGTCAACAGTCGTGTATGATGAAGAGGGAGACCTTATTTCGATGGATGAAATATTCACCATTCCAGCTGGAAGCACAATCAACTTCACGGCTCGAGTCAGCCCACCACAGAATCTCGTTGTCTCAGAAGATCTTGAAGTAACCATGACTTTGCAATTCGAAGGGATGGATAAGGTTGGAGCACAACACCTTGCCTTCGCTGTTTCAGCAGAACCACCTGAGGAATCACTCCCTTTCCCTGCAACACTACCTGCCCTCATCTTAGGTCTCATCATGGTAGCTTCACTGCGCCGAAGGATGCTTCTGAAGAACGGGGACTCATAGTCACCCTTATGGATGCGCTGCCAGTGGGGTTGAACAGACCCTTCAAAGGGAGTGGTGCATGTGTCGGGAGTGGCTCATGACTACATCGGAGTTGGGATGCTCATCATCATCGGCATAAGTTTCCCAATCATCTCTTTCATCATGAATCGAATCTTCCGACCGATGCCAGATCGGGATAACCCGAATGTCACTCGGACTTACTTTCAAGAAGGATACGAAGTCGACCACAGCAACTACCCGCGGCGCCTCACGACGTATGAGTGTGGATCTGATCCAATTGGTGAGGCGCAAATACAATTCCACTTCCAGTACTACTGGTACGCACTCATCTTCCTCGTCTTCGATGTTGCCTTCATGTTCATTGCACTCGGCGGAATGCTGACAATCCAAGGGTCTGAAGAACAAACTGTCCAGCAAGCCATTTCAGGAGCCGTGTCACTCCTGATATTCTTCGCCATCACGTCGCTTGGCGTCTGGCACGTATTCCGTAAGAGAGGGAAGATCTACATCTGAGGGTTGAAAATGGCAGAGGATGACCAGAACTTCACTACATTCAACAGCCGTGGGCTCGTTGATGTCGTCGCAGGTGTCACTGATGAGGCCCTCAAGGCAACGAAGTTGAAGCAATTCATAGGAGTTCTAGCGGGGCGCTTGTTCAATTGGGGTCAGAGAAAATCCCTGTATCCCCTTCATCTTGGAATCAAATGCTGTGCCATCGAAATGGGAGCGTCAGCAGGACCTCGGTTCGATGCAGAACGTTTCGGGGTGTTCTTTCGATCTACTCCTCGACAATGCGACGTCATGCTTGTCAATGGTCCGATATCAAAGAAATTTGCAGATCCCATCGTTCGCCTGTGGGAGCAGATGCCTGAGCCAAAATGGTGCATCGCCATGGGTGAATGTGCCATTTCTGGAGGGCCATATTTCCAATCATACAACGTCCTTGAAGGAGTTGACACACTCATCCCGGTAGATGTGTACATCCCTGGCTGCCCACCACGACCAGAGGCATTGATCGATGGGTTCGCCAAACTACGTCAGAAGATCATGATGATTGGGACTGGTAAGCCAGAGGCATCTGGAGAAGGGCCAATACTGGTGGGTGAAGACTGAATGGCGACCTCCCTAAGCACTTCAGCCAATGAAGCCAGCGTCAATGCATTGGTCGCTGCCACTGAGAAGCGATTCGGCGGTGCTGGAATTGAAATTTCAACAAAGAAGCATGCTGGTGGCCGACACAATCACAGCTATCTGACAATGACCGTCCCTGCTCAACATCTCAAGTCCCTCGCCAAATGGCTCAAACATGAACAGAACATCGACCTCTGCTCCCTCATAACAGGTGTTCACTGGCCAGCGAAGGCACCTGAACAGGAATGGGAGGTCGTCTATCACCTGGTCCGAACAACGGTTCGCAATCCTCCAGTGGTAGAAGGGTCTCAAACTGTAGGTCTTCGCGTTGACTACAACGCATTGCCAGTGAGCCAGACCCCTCTCGAAATAGAAATCCATGTGCTACTACCCAGCGATTCTCCTGTAGTTGACACCGTTGAGGACATCTGGCCATCGGCGAGTTGGAATGAGAAAGAAACATGGGATTTGGTGGGTATCGAATTTTCTGGCCATCAGAACCTCCATCGTGTTCTGCTGCCCGCCGACACACCTGTAGGATATCATCCTCTTCAAAAACAGCATAAGATCAGGTATCACGAATTCAATGAGATGTATGATGACCCACAAGGATTCGGTCGAAAACCGATTGACAAGGACCGGGTCAAGTAAGGGGGGGGGAGAATATGGCTGAGATGTGGATTACAATGGGGCCTCAACACCCCATGACCCATGGGCTGTGGACCCTACGCGTCAAGGTAGATGGAGAAATCGTCACAGATAGCGAACCCGAATTGGGATTCATCCATCGGGGTGTCGAGAAGATCTGTGAATCCAGAGATTTTACCCAGATTACACCATACTGTGACAGGTTATGCTATGTTTCTGCTAACACTTGGGCTCAGGCCTATGTGTACGCTGCTGAGGACTTGCTTGAGGTCGAAGTTCCCGAACGTGCTGAATACATTCGTTTGATTGCCGTTGAGATACAACGTATCGCCAGCCACCTGATGTGGCTTGGTGCCTACACACCCGACGTGGGTAACCTCACGGTCTTTCTGTATTGCTGGAGAGACCGGGAGATGTTTGTTGACCTCCTACAAGAATTAGGAGGATCACGACTTCACTACAATTTCCCACGTATCGGTGGTGTGAAGAGAGATCTACCCATCGGTTTTGCACAAAGAGCACGAGCCAAAATCAACATTTTCTTCGATCGCCTCCGTGAATACGAACGGATGTTGGATGAATCAACCATCTTTCTCATCCGCACTCAAGACATTGGATGCACAAAAGCAGAAGATCTGATCGCCCACGGAGTCTCAGGACCAAATCTTCGAGCTGGAGGTGTGAATTATGACATCCGACAAGCAAATCCATACAGCGTTTACGAAGAACTTGATTGGGAACCAGCTGTTGAATCACCCTCAATCAAAGGTGGTGATTCCTATGACCGATACAGAGTTCGTATGGAAGAAATGAGACAATCAGCTAACATGGTCTTAGAAGCGCTTGACAAGATTCCTGGAGGGGCTGAGACACACCACGCACCTGACGACCCAGCTATTCTAGCTAAAGCTCCGTTGCGAGCTCCAGAAGGTGCATCCAGCATGCACCGTTTCGAAGATAGCCGGGGTGAGGCTGCATTCCACATCATTGGAGGAGGTGAACAACGAGGAAAGTATCCTTACCGAATTTCAATTCGCTCACCTATGTTCATCACCATTCCATATGTTACCAAGGTGCTCATAGGTCACAAGATCGCTGATATCCCTGCCATCTTCGGGTCATTCGACCCTTGCATCGGAGAGACTGATCGTTGAGGTTGAGAATATGGCAAGGGATCACAGGAACATCGAGATGGACTGGCTTGATGTACGTGGGTTCGTAGAATGGAGTACCGATGGAGTCACCCAAGCCACAATTGGGCAGACTAGATTCTGGGAATACAAGGATGTTGTCAGCACGGTCCTCACCGAGGCCACAATGGGAGGCGTTGTATTTGGTCTGATCATGGGTACTGTTCTCATGATTATATGGATCGAGCGCAAACTGATCGCCCGACTCATGGACCGACGTGGTGCCATGACCAGCATGCGCAGCCTATGGGCTGGTGAATCCGGCCTTGATGCTGGAGAGTGGTGGCGCAAGGTCCCATATGGTATTGGAAGCATCATCGGGCGGGTGATACGATTACTGCAACGCATCATTGGAAATTCTTCAAAGAAGCCAACTGTCGATCGCGTTAATGATCGATCCTATCTCGGCTGGCCCATATTGCCAGGCATGTTTCAGAATGTCGCTGACGGAGTCAAACTCCTGCAGAAGGAGTGGATGGTACCGAAGAGTGCTGACCGCATGATGTTTGAAGCTGCTCCAATCATCATCATCAGCTCAACCGTGGTCATCCTAGGATTGATTCCACTGGGACCGGGAATATATGGACCGGATCTTCAGTACGGAGTCCTCTTTGCAATGGCTGTATTCGGAGTTGCACCTCTTGGAATCTTTTTCGCTGCATGGGCATCAAATAACAAGTACGCATTGATCGGCGGCATTCGAAGTGCAGCACAACTGACCGCATACGAAATTCCACTCTTGTTGGTCGTCCTTTCAGTCTGTATTCTATCAGGATCATTCAACTTCCGAGAGATTGTACAAGATCAAATTGATGCTCATACTTGGAATATTTTCATCATGCCAGTTGGCTTCCTCCTCTTCATTACAACAATGGTGGCAGAGGTCGAACGCACTCCCTTCGACATGCCCGAAGCAGAGGCGGAACTTGTCGAGGGTTGGTGGACTGAGTATGGAGGATTGCGTTGGGGCCTGCTATTTGCAGTGGAATACCTCAGGACGTATGCGGCCTGCATCCTCACAGCACTGTTCTTCCTCGGAGGGTGGCAAGCACCATTTGCAGGGCTCATAGCAGCAACCCCTGGCATCGGTGAACAACTGGCCTTCATCTATGGACTGATTCCGGGAGTTGCTTGGGTCCTCATCAAGGCGTGGTTCGTATTCACAATCTTCGTCTGGGTGAGAGCAGCACTGCCACGTGTGAGGACCGATCAAATCCTTGAATTTGGTTGGCAATGGTTGCTACCTCTGGCAGTACTGAATGTTCTCATCGCTGGAATGATGCGCCTATTCCTGTATGAGCCGCTGACTGATGGGTGGTTCACATGGAATATCATTCCAACAATGCTGCTTGGCTCAATCCCATTCTTGATTCTCATCGCATATACAAGTGAAGAAGGAGAGGATGCTACGAGACCAGAACCTATTCTCGTCACAGACCTATCACACAATGCATTGGCCACTAAGGCAAAACAACTGGATGGAGCCGACACGGTATAGGAGGAGAAAAAATGCCAACCCACAATCGAGCACGGCCAAATGTTCGCAACCTTTTCGCCCGCCCATTGTGGATGACGCTGAAGACTGCGTTGAGGACAGTTCCATTCTTCGGAAAATTCTTCCAAACTGGAAAAGTTGGAGAGGTTTATCAGCCAATGGATGACAATACCAAGGAACAACTAGAACACGCCGACCATCCATCGACCGATCATCTCTACACCCCTGATAGAAGTTCAACGGACCTTGCCCCTAGCATCAACAAACCAGCTACGATTCTCTACCCCTATGAGCGGCTTGAGGAGATTGAACCATGGCTCTTCATACCCGGTCAGTACAACGGTCGAATTGGAGTTGTCTGGGAGACATGTACTGCCTGCAAATCCTGTGTCCGCATCTGTCCGAATAACTGTCTTCACATGACAACTGAGTACCGAGTTGATGTCCTCGACAACGCAGAAGGGGAATGGGCTGGATTCGGAGGAGATCTCGAAGTTGGTGGGTTTGCCGCCCGACCCTATGCAGGTGTAGCTGAGGCTCAATCCAAACGGATATCTGGCCTTCACCATAATGCCCCTGAGCAGGAATGGGAGTATGGCAGAGTCATCGACCTCAGTGAAGATAACGCTCGTATCTCATGGGTTCACTCAGAATTAGAAGAAGCGATCCCCATCACAGGACTTCTTCGGGCAGAGCAGGAAATCATCGCAGGTCGTATCGACATGGGACGGTGTATGTTCTGTGGGCTATGCATGGAAGCCTGCAATTTCTCTTCCTTTTTCATGACCAACGAATATGATGGCATGTCTGGATTCACCAGAGATGACCTCTGGTTCGACGCCGATCGCACCAGGGTCTTACCTCATGAACACAAAGAAGCCGTAGATGTTGAATTGGCTAAGCGGGCAAGTCGTGAACGGAAGAAACGGGATAGGGCGGCAGAGAAAGCGGAGAAAGCGGAGGCTTGACGATGGTGGCACCTGGACCTTTTGAGACCACTATTTTCCTCCTGTTTGCAGCCATTGCGATTGCAGGCGCTGTTGGCCTCATCATGGCAAAGCGGGTAGCTCACTCTATGCTCTATCTAGTGTTTTCATTTCTTGCCGTGGCGGGAATATTCGTCTTACAAGAGGCTGAATTTCTTGCCATTGTACAGATCTTAGTGTACCTTGGCTCAGTTCTACTCGTTGTCCTCTTCGGAGTGATGCTTACGCGACGGCAAATCATGGAGGAAGTATGATGGGACTTGCACAGACATTCATTCGCATCCTCGTCCTGATCTCTGCGACCATCTTGGTTGTGTTGATCACTGACTCAATGAGTTTTGCCGATGAAGAAAATTCAGCGGCGCCAGATACTAGTGAGATGGCAAAAGAGATTCTCATCGATTGGTCTATTCCGCTTCTCATCCTTGGATGCATACTCGCAATGGCAATGATTGGAGCATCATATCTCATCCGTGATGAGAGAAGAACGAATCTAGAAGTTGAGATGGGATGGACGGAGGGCGAGACATGATTCCACCATCTTGGATTGCAGGATTAGCGGCCATCCTGTTCGGAATCGGCCTTTGGGGAGCCATCACCCGAAAAAATGCCATCATCATCCTGATGAGCGTTGAGATCATGCTCAATGCAGTTAACCTAAATTTCGTTGCCGGGGCATTTCTTCACCAAGATGCAACTGGATGGATGTTCGCCGTTTTCTCCATCGCGATTGCTGCTGCTGAAGTTGCGGTTGGGCTGGCCATCTTCCTTGCACTCTACGATCAACATGGAACTATTGCATTAGATGAGGTACAGGTGCTCAAGCACTGAGGTGATTCGAGATGGAATATGCAATGACTGAACTACACCCCTATGTGGTATTCATACCACTTCTGCCAATGTTGGCCTTCCCAGTCATTCTCATTCTTGGTCAATTATTCAACAATCGTGAGTGGTGGCGCAAGGGCCTCAAAGAAGGAGGATGGATTGCTGTCATCACGCTTGGAATATCACTGATTTTCACACTTCTACTACTAGCAGAAGTATGGGATTTTGAAACGGTCGAAGGGAAAACGTATGCGCCAGATGAAGGACACATCACCTACACGTGGTTAGAGCATACACGCATGGTCGAAACTGAAAATGGATCCTTTGAGTTTGTCGAATTAGACTCCACCCATGAGCGATGGTCAATTGATTTTGGTTTCCAGATTGACCATCTATCAATGACCATACTGTTCGTTGCTGCATTCCTGTGCTTCCTGATTGCTTGGTTCAGTTTAGGGTACATGAACACAGATGAAAGCAATGCAGGACGATTACACAGATTCTATGCCGAATTCGCATTGTTCTCAAGTGCCATGATGGGCATGGTTCTCGCCGATTCTTTCCTCTGGCTGTTCATCTTCTGGGAGATCATGGGCCTGTGCTCATATCTGCTGATTGGATTCTACTACGAGCGGCCATCTGCCGCCTCTGCTGCCAAGAAAGCATTTCTAACAACCCGGGTAGGTGATGTATTCTTGCTCATCGGTCTATTGATGCTCTTTGACCAATTTGGAACACTCTCGTATGAGCGAATGGATCACATCTTACAAGAGAATGGAGCGATGCTATCTGTCGATGTGATTCGAGCGGCACTCATCCTACTCTTCGTGGGTGCGGTTGGGAAATCTGCTCAATTCCCACTCCACGTGTGGCTTCCTGATGCAATGGAAGGGCCTACACCCGTCTCCGCTCTGATTCACGCTGCAACAATGGTCAATGCTGGACTATATCTTGTAGCAAGAATGTTCCCTATCGTAGCTGCAGAATCGATGCTCCACAACCTTGAGATCGTAGGCATCATCATTGCCTGGATTGGGGGAATCACCGCACTTATGGCAGCAGCCATAGCCTTTGTACAGATGGATCTGAAGCGAGTTCTAGCTTACTCGACAATGTCTCAACTCGCCTATATCTTCGTGGGTCTTGGTGTAGGGCTGTGGGCCGCCAACACAGGACATGAAGAGCTTGCTCTGCTGTCTTTTGGAGCGGCCATCTTCCATCTATTCAACCATGCCATGGCCAAAGGGATGCTATTCATGGCCTCAGGTTCTGTGATTCACGAGATGCATCATGCCCACCATCATATCGATGATGGAGATGAACATGATGACTTCGATGCTCAATCAATGGAAAACATGGGCGGTCTTGGCTCAAAGATGCCCATCACCACCGTTGCTATGGCAATTGGTTCTGCCAGCATCATCGGCTTGCCGCTTATCGGTGGGTTCTGGTCTAAGGAGGGGATCATCGGTGCTGCATGGGAGTCTCTTCTGGTATCAGGAGGGCTGGTCATGCTGGTTCCAGCAATTCTTGTCGTCCTGACAGCAGCCATGACTGGTTTCTACATGACACGTATGTGGGCATGGACTTTCCTTGGACGACCGCGGAGTGAGGTTGCAGCACATGTGAAAGAAAGCACTCCTTTCATTCGACTTCCTCTGCAAGTCCTAACCATCGTCACTCTCCTTGGCATAGTCCTATTCGGGATGGGCATGGATTCCACCATGGTAGATGGAACGTTCAGCAATCATGGACATGACAGTGATCACCATGGATTCACTGACATCATCATCGGAGCGCTGACAGGTCACGGGCACGCATACAATGCGATAGTAGCATGGACCACGATTTTTCTCTCTTCGGTGATTGGTCCACTTTATGCACTACGAATCTATGGCCGACCACTACCACAAGACGAATATCTCCCAAATTCATTCACTTTGATTACCCCGTTGCTCACGAATCGCTCACACTATGATAATTCCAAGTGGGCAAATTCGAAAGTAGCTAATGCTCTGAGGCGAAGGTTGTACTTCGATGAAGTGTATGATTGGGCTGTGATGAAATTCATCACCGGAGGCGCTATGCTCGCAGCTCTCTTTGACAAGAAAGCAATCGATGGGCTGATTCGTAAGATGTCATCAACAACACTGCGAGCATCCAACTTCATGAGATCCTTGACAACAGGTCGAGCGACCGATTACCTCGTGATGGTAGGTCTTGGCGTCATGGCCCTTGGATTGTTGTTGCTTCCGGGGGCGATCTGATGGCTGTAGGTACACTATCAATCATCATCATCGCACCACTCGTCCTCGGACTGGTCGCCATGGTACTTGCCAGCATCACCCCTGAACGATACAATGCTCTTGTTGATCGACAGATGTGGATTTTCTCATTGGGAACCTCATTCATCATCTTCGCACTCGCTACAATGTTGTGGATCGGCAATGTAGGAGGATTCAGTAATCTGAATCTTAACGAATATTCTTACCTCGAAGAAAGTCCTTGGATTCCATCCATCGGAGTGTCATGGATTCTTGGAGTCGATGGGCTCTCTATGCCATTGGTCTGGATGACTGCATTCCTGATTCCAGTCTCAATCTTAATTTCACGTGATGAGCCTGATGGACGCTATTTCCATCCTCTTCTACTCATCATGGGCTCTGCACTTATGGGAGTCTTCGTAGCATTGGACATGGTGATGTTCTACATATTTTACGAATTCACTCTGATTCCAATGTTCTTCCTCATCTTGAAATGGGGGGGGGAGAATCGTCGATATGCTGCTCAAAAATTCATGATCTACACGTTCTTTGCCTCTGTGATCATGTTACTTGGCCTGTTAGCAACTGCCTTCTTGATGGGGCCGGGTACAGAACAAGGGTGCAATCTCTCATCAATCACGAATCGGTGTTTCGACATGCGTGTCGCCTCGAATATCGCTGGTGCTGAAGGTGATGCATTCCTCGGAGGCATCGGAATGCAACGATTCGTATTCTTATTGCTCCTTATCGGGTTCCTCGTTAAACTACCTGCCATACCAGTACACACATGGCTTCCAGATGCGCATGTGGAAGCCCCCACTGCAGGGTCAATGATCTTGGCCGGTGTTATGCTGAAGATGGGGGGTTATGGACTCATCCGGTTCGGATTGACAATCTTCTCGGGAGCAATCTACGATTATCGATGGCTGCTGCTCGCTATAGGAATGATTAGCCTTGTTTATGGTGCAATGGTCTGTCTGGGCCAAACCAACCTCAAACGAATGGTCGCTTATTCATCGATATCTCACATGGGCCTGGTCCTACTTGGCGTAGCGACTCTCCAACCCCTCGGAATCACCGGGGCCATCTTCATGCTCTTCGCTCATGGATTGATCTCACCCTTACTATTCGCTGTATGTGGGTCATTCAAGCATCACTATCATACAATGGAGATTGGAGAGATGCGCGGACTTGCTAGGCATTCACCCACCATGGGGGCATTCATGATGTTCGGATGGATGGCAAGTCTTGGCTTGCCACTTCTAGCAGGATTTGTAGCCGAGCTTGCAGTCATGCTTGCTTTCTGGGACGCGTTCGGCTGGTGGGTCATACCTCCTGCCCTTACACTCATCATCACAGCAGGTTACTATCTGTGGTCAATGCAGCGTACCATCTTTGAAGGTGGGTCTGAGGGAGAGTTGCCCGAAAGTCTCGGGTCTGACAATCCCAGTGATCTCACATTGTACGAGGTCATCGCAATGGGGATCATGGCCGCACCAATCGTCGTCTTCGGCATCATGCCATTCTTGGTCTTCACAGGTATGGAACACCATAGTACAGAACTTCTGATGAGATTGGCATCAATACTCGGAGGTGGGAGTTAATGGTTAACTTCAACATCGCCTTGTTCTCCATCGGGCAAGGTACTGCCGCAGCCCTATTGCCAGAAGTCACACTGTTCGTTGGCCTAGTGCTTCTACTCATAGTTCCTAATCTTGGAAATGCTACATTCAGATTGCCATTCACATCGCGTCGTATTCCATGCTTCTTTGGAGGTCAGAGATTCAGATTCACATCACACCCAGCCGTCCCCGGTATCATCTCGATTATGGTGCTGTTATTCTCAGCAATCTTTGCACTGCTTTCACAGATGGGAGAGGTCAGTCCCGTCTTTGGTCCTACGAGTCATATCAATGAGATCACCACCAGAGGTGGAGATCCATTGTTCACAATCAATGCCTTCAGCAGGCTGCTGGAAATGATCGCCTATTCTGCCCTCCTGATGGCTGCAGTGGCCAGTATCAACACAATTCCACCTACAGACCCAAGTGAGATCCCACGCACCGAGCAAAGGGAAATACGAGCAGAAAAAAATCGACTCCAATCAATGATTGATAATCGCAGACAGGTCGACCTGCATGTACTCCTGATTCTTGCAGCAATTGGCATGTCCGTTGTCGCGCTAGCTTCCGACCTATTCGTCTTCTTCCTTGGATTAGAATTGGCGTCCTTATCGACATACATTCTCGTAGCATTTCGAAAAGAAACGAAGCAAGGAACTGAAGGTGGAGCGAAATATTTCATCATAGGAGCTGTCGCTTCTGCAATTACTCTGTACGGCATCTCCTTGCTATACATCTGGGCAGGCGACCTCAACTTCATGACACTACGCGAGCATTGGAAAGATGGCCCCGTAGACCCTATCGCCATCATTGGTATCTTGATGATTCTGGGTGGACTCGGATTCAAGGTCAGTGCGGCACCGTTTCATTTTGCAGCACCTGACGCGTATGCCGGTGCATCTGCACCAATCGCTGGAGTACTAGCGACTGCGTCGAAGGCTTTGGGATTCGTCGGAGTCAGTAGGATTCTCATCGGTGTTGCTCTACCCGTCGATGCTACCACTGGAGCTGCTTGGCTTGTTTCAGTGGCACTGCTGGCTGTTGTTACAATGACCTGGGGAAACCTTGCTGCGCTTGATTCAAAGAATCCAAAGCGAATGCTGGCATATTCTAGTGTCGCACACGCGGGATATTTGCTGGCGGCCATTGCAGCCGTCGGAGCAACAAGAACTGCAGGTGCTGATGTCCTTTCCACAGAGGCTCAGCTGATCATGACCGCGGTACTCTTTCACCTAGCAGTTCTCGTGTCATTCAAGATTGGAGCGTTCCTAGTTGTAGCACTGATGGAAATACAAGGTAACGGAAATTCTCTGAAGGATTTCAAGGGACTTGCCAGAAAAGAGCCGCTGATTGGTGCTGCCATGTTCGTATTCATGCTCTCTCTCGCAGGCGTTCCACCCCTCTCTGGATTCGTGTCTAAGATGCTGATGGTATTGGGTATCGTTCAGATTGGAACCAGTGATGCTATTCTGACTGACACTGCGATTACGATGGCTGTTTCGGGCCTGAACTGGGTCTTCTGGCTCGCTCTGGCGGTCTTCATCAACAGTGCTCTGAGCCTGTTCTACTATCTTCGTATAGGGGTCATCATGTTCCACGACCCATCCGACAACGATACCAAACTTCCGAAAGCACCCGCTATCAGGATTCTCATCATCGCTTGCATGATAGGTACCATCATCATTGGCATATTCCCGAATGTGCTGCTTGAATTCGCTGAAACCGCGGCATCACAGTTCCTTGGTTGATTTTGAATCATGCGTCGGGTTCATGAATTGAGTACTCCACGCCCGGCTTGGAACCATGGCACGACGTGAGGAAACCGTTGATGAAGAATTGCTCGCCGCGATGGAAGCGAGTGAGACCGCGACATCTTTCAGAGTGAAGATGCCGGACTTGAGAATCGGGGAGATGTTTGCCATTGCAGATCAAATCTTAGGGGGGCGCCGACTCAATGTCATCTGCTCTGATGGAAAACAACGATTGGGACGGATCCCCGGAAAAATGAGGAGAAGAGAATGGGTTCGAGAGAATGATCTCATCGTCATCCTACCATGGGATTTCCAAGATTCACGGTGTGATGTGCGCCATCGCTACACCAAGACTCAAGCATTGTACCTCTCAAGAAAGAATTTGATTCCTGAGATTGTTGACATCTTTGGCGCAGGACCATCAATAGCCGAAATTGAGTCCGATGAGGGGGATGACCTCTGGAGTGATGAGGAGGTTGCTGAGGTCTTTGAAGAGGAGCCAGATATGACCACTACCGAAATCAGAGATAAGGAGGTAGATGCATTGTTCGGAGAGCCAGAACCCAACGCAGTGAGCGAAGAGGAAGAGGATGCAGTGGACGAGGATCTGTTCGATTGAGGCATCATATGACTGACGAAGGAAATGATGGTAGCGGGAATGGTGCCATCGATGACGATGATACCATCGAATTCACTGGTGCTGCCACCGAACTGGAATGGATGGATCTGCCACGAAATGAACAAATCTTCCGAGATATCGAGGAACAGATCAACACCGGACATGCACAGGTGCCCGATCGTAGCGGGCGCAAAGTACTGGACTCAGTGTTCGATCATTCAACACTGATGGCGATTTACAAATTGATGCAGGATGGAATCATCGAACAATTAGATCATCCTATCGCTAGGGGAAAAGAAGCGCATGTGTACCATGCGACTGGTCCGAAAGGCCCCATAGCGGTCAAGATATTTCATACCACCAATGCAGTGTTCAAGAATCTCCTGAAGTATATCGAGGGTGATCCAAGGTTCACAGGATTGAAACGAAAACATCGTGATTTAGTGACCATATGGGTTCGGAAGGAAATGCGAAACCTCATTCGCATGCATCGTGAAGGCGTCCGCGTTCCCGAGCCCATCAGAACTTACCAGAATGTGCTTGTAATGACTTTCTTAGGAGAGGAAGGGCGTGCAGCACCTCAGATTCGCCAGGTTGAACTTGACGATCCAGAAGCCGTTGTGATTGATCTTGCAAACATGTTGCGATTGATATGGCAGCAATCCGAACTTGCTCATGCTGATTTTTCTGAATACAACATCCTATGGCACCAGGATGAACCATGGATCATCGATGTCGGACAAGCCGTATCTGCTCGACATCCAAGAGCAGAAGAGTATCTTGTCAGAGATATCGAGAAACTGCACACGTGGTCGAATCGACAAGGGGTGATGATTCCTCTTGAGGATCTCGCCCTCCACGTTATTGACGACGAAGGCATGGGGTGGAATGAATGACAAACCCACCCCAGCACATCACCAGAATACCAATGAATCGCATCGCCGTCATGATTGGGAAAAATGGTGCCACTCGAAAGACGTTAGAAGAGGCTGCAGGTGCTCGCTTATTCATTGATTCTGAAACGGGAGACGTATCCGTCCAATGGACAGCAGAGAAGAATGATCCTGTTAAGATGATGAAAATGCCTGATGTGATTCGAGCTATTGGACGTGGAATGCCACCTAAGAAGGCAATCCCATTACTTGAGAATGATAATCTCTTCATGGAGATCGTCGACCTACGGGACTGGGTCGGAAAAAGAGGAAATCAACTCCGTCGATTGCGCTCCAGATTGATTGGACGCAATGGACGCATCCGTGGAATTATCGAAGAACACACAGGATGTGAACTCAGTATCCATGGACACACTGCTACCCTCATTGGCCAGCAAATGGGAATGGCAGATGCTAGATCTGCTATCGAGATGATTCTCAACGGTTCTGAACATTCAACCGTGATACGCACTCTTGAACGGCGAAGGAAGCGGCGACGTGAGGCAGGGAAACTCATAGATTACATCGAGGTGAAAGACTCAGACATCTCGACCATTGATGCTTTGGTGCCAGGATTACATCGAGCACGGAGTCGGCGACGACGGCTCAAGCAAGCACAGGTTGACCCAGGGGACAAACAAGACGTTGAAGACATGATGAAGCTCCAAGACGACGAAAACATCATCTGGGAAGAGGAATGATTACACAACACTCTTTGCAATTTCTCGAAGCGTTTTGATCAGGTTTCTAAGACCATTAGAACGAGATGGGGTAAGGGAATTTTGGATGCCAATCTTATCGAGGATGGTCGGCTCAAAGTTTGCTACCTCCTCGGGACTAAGGCCTTCCAAAGCGATTGCGATGAGTGAAATCAGGCCCTGCATGATCATTGCATCAGCAGCACCTTGTAGATGAGCGCCATTACCATCAAACTTCAAGAGGATATGAGCCTCAGATTGGCATCCGGGAATTTTCGTATCATCCGACCAGAGTGAGGATTCCAATTCATCGAGTTCGTCAGCATACTCGAAAAGGAGCTCGTATTTCTCCATCGGGTCTTCCAAATCCAAGAAGTCCTTGATGACCGCCTTCAAACGTTCATTCATCACCATCTACCTCAGGCACACGGCGGTGAATGAATGCTGAGGCGAACAGACCGATAATCATCACAAGTGATAATCCAGGACCAAAACCAGGGACTGTAGCAACCACGTTCTGATCGATTCCAGTGGCGATTTCATAGATCTCATTGTTCCCTTCATCGCGTTCATCGATCACACCTGCCGGGTCGATGATGAAGCGAACGTCATTGGGACCTGAGCGAAGAACCTGAACATGAAATGTGATGAAATGTTTCTGGTCAGCAAGACTAGCTGCTTCGAGCTGATAGGTCTCAAGAATGACCCATGGGTCTCCAGGTTCCCTATCGGCAGGGGCGCTCTCAACCCGCATGTCAACTGTTCCCATGTAGGGCTCTGTTGTCGCCAATTCTACTGTGATGTTGATGGTTTGACCGGGGAATTCAGCAACGCTCTCAACAGAAGAGGCGTTCCAATACAAATCCAATCCTGGGGCGATACGGTGGAAAGAGATGGGGGTTGATTCTTCATTTCCAGCTAAGTCAACAAGAGTCCCTTTGAGAGCGAGATACTGACCTTGACGGGTTGACCATGTTAAGCCACCGACCGAGCGACGAAGAGTTGCTCCTGAAACAGAAGTCCAATCGGTTTCACCTGCCTGCTGGGTCCCATCATCATCAAATCGGTATTCGATGGTGGAGTTCAAGGTATCAAGGCCCGATTCATCATCACGGCCAGTAAGCTCTACTTCGACAGGACCGGTTCGAGAACTGTGTAAGTCACCATGAATGAACCAGATACCGACAATAGGATCTGAGCGATCAACACTGATGTTCATCGTCCACTCTGGTCCGATATTATCGACGTTATCGGTAGCTCGGAGAGAGACCTGTACATCACCAGTTTCGGGAAGAAGAAATGGTACCAGATTACTTTCCCACTGTGTCCAATCACCGTCTCCAACCTTGACCTCACACCCACCAATGATGCAATCGACACCACTGCCAGTCTCGGTGATTGATTCATCTGGATTAGACCATGTGAATGAGGCTCTGTCAACCCAACCTGGAGCAATGGAAAGAGTAGGGTCTTGGATGATTGGGCCGGTTCTATCAACGCCGAATGTACAGGTTTCGGTATCTTGTCCTTCTGGGCCATCCAACAGCAGACTGAGGGTTGATGTCCCATCAACTAGAGGGACGCCAGTATCATGATCAAAGCCGTCAGTGTTCGAAGATACAGAATTATCTACCAGGAAACCACCATCGATGGCTTCACCAGTAAGCGTCGCAAGGTCAGCATCACCTGAGTATGTATATGTCAGATTGACGTATGTGGAAACCGTATTTTCCAACCACGACACCGTCGCACAATCTCCGAAGAAGACATCATCCATGGCAACACTTGTGATGCTGGGCGCCGCGCGACCCGAGGTGGCTGCTACGGATACAGATGCGAGAAGAAGACATGTGCACATCAGAAAAGGTGTCGATGTCCGCAACTTCTGCACTCCCACGTGACCCGACCCACCACACCTAGGTAACCGGCTCACTTCAAGGCTGTGACCTCTCAAGGCAGGTCATGTCTATATCTCTGAGAAGGTGTAGGATGCACCGATGAGAGGTCCTCAACCAAGAGGAGCCATCCTGCTCGCCACCATACTTCTGTGTCTCTCGAGTGTCCCAATTAATGTTCAAGCGGCCGGATTTGGCTTTGATATCCGCGTTTCACCAGTGGCTGATGTAACCTATGAGGGGGCTAATGTCATCTTCACAGTCAGCATCTGGAATAATGGAAGTGAAGTTGAAAATAACGTGAAACTCTGGGTCTACAAAGACAGCCAGAACGGGGAACAGATCGGTGACTTAGATCTACTGAATCTCGAGGTTGGAGAGACAAAAAGGACATACATGTGGCCAATTATCGCTTGGGGAGAGAATGCCGGGCAACGTACCATTTACATTGCTATCGAATCTGCAAATGGAGGGAAAGAGCAACAAGACGTTGGAAGCATTCAGCTCGTCGCGGCTCCTAATCTCGTCGCGGAGACAATCGTCTTGAATGCTTCAAGCACTCTCTTAGGTGGAGAGGAACTTGCCTTCAACGTCACCTATTCAAATTCCGGACATGCTGTAGCCAATGATGTTCAGGGACAAATCGAGATCCTGTCAAAGGAAGGAACACCATTTGCACCTCGTAAAACATCCAGTACCTTCGACATAGGAGATGTTCCTGCAAACACATCTTCGACAACACTGGAGGTTGCTGCAGCATTATTGAATCTGGAAGCCCCCTCAGGGGGGTCTTACAGTGCTAGATTTACAATCATCCATCAAGCAGGAGATGGAGAAGCACCACAGATGATCGAAACTGACGATGATGTTACGACCCCACTGACCGTTTCCCAACAAGCCGATCATGCCATCACATTAGATCGGACAGAATCACGAGCCGTCATGCCAATTGAAGGGCCTTGGTATGTCAACGGGTCAATCACGAGATACCATGACCCTTCGCAAGAGACTACCGTTGCCATAGAATTGTACTGCACCGACCTTCAAGTTAGATTGGCTTTGAAGAATGTCACTATCAGCGCGGGTCAGGATGCCTCAAGCCCATTCTCATTCACGGTTACAGACGGTGAACTTGTTGACTCAGGGGCTGTTTCCAGCCAAGATCTTGATATCTTTGTGGAAATTCAGACAGACTCTAATCTAGCTAACAATAGGGCAGATGGCGTACTGGTCTTTGTCGCAGAGCCCAATGTGAAAGTGTCTGCCGAGTTACTGAGGACGAGTGATACGACGGCTCAGACAGGAGAAGTCCTGACTGTCAGACCTGGAGAGACGGTGATTTGGAGGGTCACTCTGGTCAATGATGGAACCCAATCGGTCACAGGGGTAGGGAGTGTTACTTGGAATGAGGCACTTGGTGAAAATGCAATTGAAGCAGCGCGAACAATCAATCCCTCGGGCGATACAACAATTCTCTTTGAGTTCACCGCAGGTGAGAATGAGAGTCAAGGATCTGAATTGAATTTCATCTGGACACCAAATGTGAATGAATGGGACCGTATCCCGACCGACAATACTGTACAACGCCTCCTCAACATCGCCACTCCCAATACAGTAGAGTTCCTTTCATCAACGCTGATCATCTCACCTGAACCCGCAGAAGGGGAACTTATTCCAGGAACTCCTTACACCATATCCATTCAAGCTCGCTTCACTAAGCCAGGGACCTACAACATAGGATGTCTGGCCGATGGTGATGAACGGATTCAGACAAGCTTCGCCGAAGTCACATCTGACAATCTCATCGGCGCGATGGTATGCGAATTCACCGTTCCAAGTAGTCGAAGTGGAGAGATATTCACGGTGGCATTCTCAGGTGATCTCAGTTCAAATCAGACCCTGATTGGGTATGGTTCCTATGAGCGAATGGTTCAGAAAATCGATCTCAACCAACAGATGGCTGAAGAACAGGCCAGTCGAAAATCAGTAGCGGTTGTACTTCTTGTGTTGGTCTCGATTCTGGCAATCGTTGCCCTTGTCTTTGCCATACGACTCACGGATGATCAAACAGAAGAGGAAATCGAGCGTTCCATCTACGCTTACTGCCCACATTGCGATGGACCAATCGAAGGGGATGAGGAGCAGTGCCCGCATTGTGATGCAAATCTAGCAAAGTCAAGCACTTCATTCAGAACGTGCTCAGGCTGTGATGAGACCATACCTGCTGTTATGGAAACCTGCCCTTACTGTGGTGTTGAACAATCACTCACCTCGCATTATGAGCGACGTGAGAGGAAAGTTGTAGAGGAGATTGCAACCCCTGTCACTAGTGTGCCCACGATGGATGCTGTCGAAGAAGACCAGGGTTATGCCATAGGGGAGGAAGATTTCGACGCCATTGCAGGTGAATTCGGCTCGGGTGAAGATGCAGCCGCCACACAATGGGAATCCGAACTTGAGACTGCTGAGCGAACCTTCTCTGAACTTGAAGCAGCCCACCTTGCTGAAGTGGCGATTGATGATATGGCAGATGGGGAGATCATCACCCCTCTACTCGACCGAGCGTCGAAGGGACTGGAACTCAATGACGTGATAGGAGCGTCAGACCAACGACGGGCACTCAAGGACGATGGATCAGAACTCAGTGCCTCGGATGCATCGATTCGAAAGGATATCTACGATGTCACTGGTGAAGAGGGAGTGTTGCCTGGCGAGGAAGTCAGCATCAGGGGAATGATGACTGATCCGGGTATTGCTGGAAATGTTGTCCCTGATGCTGAAGGTCTAGTAGACTTCTCCGGTATTGAGGCTGGACATGGGGCGCCCCCCCCAACTGTCGAACATAAAAAGGCCGTGCGAAGGAAAGCTGCACGTCGTCGCAGTCAAAATGATGGGACTGGTAAAGAGAATAACGTAGAGGAAGCAAAGCAACCATCCGACGAAGAGACAACGCCTTCTGAATGAAGGTAGACAAACTCATCCTATGGATGTACGTCCTGATATTGCATCGATATCTGTATCCAAAAGATGGGCTGTTTCAACGTCAGGATCATCACTGTGTGGAGGGGTTTCACCCATACAGATGACATATGGGTCCTGACCTCCTGGAAGAGTAGAGATATCTTCGCCAGTCTCTTTGGTGGCATTCCGTACTAGCGCACGGGGTTCAAGGCGGAAGTTACCAGTGAAGAACCAAAGCAGCGACCAATAGGCCCCAGGGCCGCCTGTTCGAACCGCCTTATTGATGAGCACATAGCGGTTCAGAATCATGAATAACCCTGCAGTTATACCCCAGAACATCAAAACAATACCAATGCCATCGGCATTAGTGGGATTCCATGGATCATCAACATTCACGATGATGTCAACGAAATAGGATAACAACAGAACAACGAAGAGTAAGGGGAAGACGAAATACATCAAGAAATCCCACCAACGACCGATATGCAGATCATTGTCACCTGTATTCACAAACTCATCTCGGAAGGCTGGCATGCCGTGGGTAATCCACCCACTGATCGAATCCTCTGCACTGCCTTCATTCACGCGAGAGCGCCACACTGTCCATCCATAGCGCCATATCGCGAATGCGATGAATAGGCCACTGAACATCAGGCCATAGCCCCAAATGTGATCTTGCACCTCTAAAAATTCAGGATAAGCAACACCTGAGGTATCCATCTTGATGGCGAGGACTGCAGAAGGCAGACCAAAGATGAAAATCGCTGCACACACAGAAAGCACAGCCTTGTTTCGTTCCATACCATGATCGGCAAAATTTCTCACAGCCATCTCCACTGTCGAAATCATCGACGTGACTGCTGCGAAGGTCAGAGCGAGAAAGAAGACAGAGATCAGAATCAGTGCACCGATGCGCCCACCTGGTGCAACAGAGAAGACGGAGGGAAGGGAGATGAACGTGATTGAGGAGGAACCTCCCGAGACCACTGCGATAGGATCGGAAGCAGCGGCAAAGATTGCCGACATAACAGTGACACCTGCAATGATGCTGATGCTATTATTGGCAAGCCCCATGGTGAATGCATTCAGAGTTGTATCCTCATCTCGTCGCATGTAAACTGCATAGGTAATCAGAGTTCCCATTCCTGCTGAACAGGACCATGCAGACTGTGACAGACCATTGATCCAGGTCTTTGGCTGTAACAGATAATCTGGTTGGATGGAGAACATGAAAGTCGCTCCATCGAGCGAACCATCTTGGAAATCCATGTACAAGGCAAGGAAGAGAGCGAGGAAAAGCAGAATGAACAATGAAGTCATCATGATCACATTCGTTTTCTCAATCGCCTTAGCACCACGCCAGATAGCTAACAGAGTGATGATGATGATGAGAATTTGAAATATGACAACTTGTAATGGAGATTGAAGAAAAGCATTCCATACCCCTTGTAATTCTGTGACATCCGTTGTACTAAGCGTACCTGTCAGCCCATAGGTGAAATATCGCAGACACCATCCAGCGACCACTGCATAATAGAAACCAATAGCTACATTGACCCATGCAGTCCACAACCCCATCCAAGCAAAACGGCGTCCGAGAAATATTCGAAATGACCCGACAGTTGAGGTTCGTGAACGTTTACCAATCGCAAATTCTGCTATCACTAGGGGAACGGACCAGATGAACAGAAATATCAGCCAAGGGATGAGAAAGGATCCACCTCCATTGGCCCCAACCATTCGAGGAAAGCGCCAGATATTACCGGTTCCAATAGCAGCACCGATGGAAGCGAAGATCAATCCTATGCGGCCGCTGAATTCCTGAGTCCCCTCTTCTCCCATCAGATATCCTCTCCTGCAGCATCAATCGCCGCATCGATATCGGCATCACCCCTCCGCCCCACCAGCGCTTTAGCAGCCGCAGTCAATTCAGTGGCATTCAGATATCCATTCTTGTCAAGGTCGTAAGCCCATGCATATGTAAGAAGTCTATCTGGATCAATATCATGCTCTAATGCAATCTTATTCAAGGTGCGTTCACTGTACTTGAGAGGAACCGCCGATGTGGCATCAGAGCGTTCCTCATCCATTTCAGTCTCAGATATGGTTGGATCCTCATTGTGAGGTTGTTCGGAAAATTCGGCATCGCCACCCATCAATGCTAATCCATCATCTGATTTGGCAGCACCCTCAACCTTCAGCATCTCACGAATACAAATTGCAAGTCCACCCCAGACTGCTAATGCAATCAGTGAGAACATGAAGAAGGCAACAAATCCACTACCAAATCCTGCCCGGTACGGGATATTGACTTCGTAATATGGTAAATTATCTGGGTAATAGAACGTCGTTGCACCACCAAGGGTGCTAATGAATGCCGAATAATGAATTTGACCAATGACATCATCATCCACATCAGCCAAGGATCTTAGCGCCACCCCATTTGTATTTCCATCATCTAACACACAAGGCATAGACGAACCGTTGCTTGTCTGCACTGCTTCAAAAGGTGAATTCTGCCAAGGTTCACTCCGCCATTCAGCCGGCCCATAATCGGACTGAGTGGAAGATGGTTTCACGAATCGCCAACGCAGGTAGGTTCTGTTCACATCAAATGATATCGGAAACCTCTGATCGAGGCAGAATTCGATAGGAACCGAACCCGTCTCGGGAATCATGACATTGGTAGGTGCCTGAAGGTGCTGAAGGGGAGTGATGTTCGAGATTCCTAGGTCAGCCCTCTGTCTTGGATCATCTGCAATTTCGATCATGTAGAATGGAACACCAAGATTTTGTACAGCAATGTGATTGATGTCACCGGGTTGTTGATGAAAGGCAGTCCCAATTTCAATTGTATAGCAATACGATCTGTGAACACCATAATGCCAATCACAAAAATCTCCTGTGGTCGGATACAAATCCGAACTTTGCATGTTGGTGTAATGTGTCATCTCAGCCATCTTGTCTCCATGGTAGATCAACTGTGCATGGTCCGGTGTTTCACAACCCGAACAATGACCCCATGGATACAGAACTAATTCCGAATATGAATGCCAAGTCAAGGTCGCTTTGAATTCGGATGCACCGTCACCATCGTCGTCATTCATCTCAGTCATATCCTGAATGAACTTTGTTTCAGGCTCTGAGTTCCCGCCAGCCCAATCTTCATCGGTCTGGCCGTCGTTATCATCGTCTTCTCCATCTACGTTATCTTCATTGAGAAGTCCATCACCATCATTGTCCTCAGTATCGTATGGACCTGTGTAGACGTCGTTGTTGGAACCATCAAGCTCACCCTCACTTGGAGTACATGTCCCAGGGATCAAGGGGACCGTTGCGCCAAGAGGCCAGCCCCACTCGAATTGGTAATTTCGATTCAAGTCGACTCCATCACAGTCCTCATCGACCTGTTGGGTTGCATCTGGAAGAGGTTCAGGACCGTTGTTGCGTAGATTCTTCCTCCATCCACCAGATGAACACGTTTCCCACGCAGGGTCCGGACAGAACACTTCACGATCATAGCGATTACCATCAACGTTCAGCATTGGAATCAAATATATTTCACGCGTGTCGACAAGACGTGTGATCTCCTCTTCAGAGAAATCCTCATCGACACCGAGGTCACCTGGGCCACACGCAAGGCCATCTCCATTCGAATCTTGGAATGATGTGTTCAGACTCAAGCAGTCACCGTCATCATCTATCACACCATCTCCATCCGCATCGCCCCAAGGGTCCTCATCGACTCGACCATCTCCATCATTGTCGATAGCCATGGTTCCATAGTAGTAGGCAACGGTCTCAAGGAAAAGCATGGGGACCTCATAGGACATCCATTCACGCGCATGATGGTTTCCCACCAACATGACGTCTGGACGATCTTCATAATTGCCACAATCTCCAACAAATGCATTACAGGTACCACCATCCGGGTCCTTCGTGATCTTGACCCAAGGAGATGAATGAGCATAGTACCAACCTTCGTAGGTATCCGCAGTCGTCTCTTGATCTCGTGCATTCTCACCTCCTGGCATACCCTCATGGAAAGTAATAAACTCTGGATTTTGTTCAGATAATGCTTCCATACGTGCTTTCATTGTGAAATAATCATGATACGATTTGAATTGGACCTGGTCTCGATCGATTCCTGGTGAGGTACTCCAAGGAAAGACCATGTTGGCATAATCATCCGACCAGATGTCTTCGGGAGCTGCACCTGAATCTTGAGCTGATGCTGGTTGCAGACTACAGAGAGAAAAAAGGAACAAGAAGGTAAGGACTAGAACTGACCCTCTGAGGGAACCTCTGCGGTCATCGGAACGAGTCATCTCCTTGACGATAGGCTGACCCACTTCAAAACCCTCGGTCAATTATCTCATGAAGTGCTCTCTATAGCGTCGAATAAATCCTGTTCAGGAAGTGAGGCTTCAGAGAGCAAAGAGGCGTTCTCGTTAACATGCTCAGTTGAACTCATGCCAACGATGGTGAGAGTTGATCCAGGAACTGAGAGAGCGAAGCGAAGCGAAGCAAGTGCTGCGCCATCGTCACCTCCTAGAATTTCAAGAACTTCAGATGGTAATCTCTCTACGAGATGACCGTGCATCAGTGGCGCGGTAACGAGCCATCCAAGTCCACATCTCTGAATTTCATGAGAAAGATTAGCACCCGATTCAATGGGCCTCATCAATGCCTCCGACATTCCAAGATTGAAGGGGGCACTGACCCAAGTGAAATGATGTGACTTGGTTAGATCACCTGCACAAGTCGCTTCAGCAGCTGCGATGAACCAGTCGATAGGATGGTGGAGGTCAGCTACGGAAGGTTGTCTGAATCCATCCCATGTCGACACACCCCACCTAACAAAGAGGCCTTTCTCGACAAGTTGCTCCATACTTACTGCAACTTGACGCATTCGGTGACGAAGGGCAGATGATGGGCGGCCCGAGACCATCATGTGCTCTGGCATATCGATGAGGACCACATCGATGGTTGTAAGGCCAAGTGCAGATCTGCTAGCATCGATCGAGGCTTCAAGAAAGTCGGGGGAGAAACACTGGCCATCAACCCAATCCTCAGCACTTGTCACACCAGTGTCAATCCATTTCATTCGCAGGTGATCATGCACCTCGGCGGGTGATGTGTACATTTCATGATCAATCGAAGGAAATCCAACACGGGTGATGACAACGAGCTCATCTCTTGCCACATCTCCTGCCGCAATGGCTTCAGACAAGCCCCGGCCAACAAGCACCTCAGCCCGTCGGTCAGCGGCCACCGGAGAGGTTTCGATCACATTGATCCCATTGGAGAGACTATTCCTCAATGCTGCAACGAGATCGTTGTCGTTGCGAGTCCCGAACGCATCAACTCTGAGGCCATGGCCCAGTATGGAGAGGGACAAGCCATCGTGGTGCGACCGCTTATGGCTCGTCCATCTTGACGCGTGACGCGCGGTCCCATCGCCACTCGCATGACCGGGTATTGATGGTCTCATTACAATAAGGGGCACTTCAGAAGGTGAATGAACTCTATGATGGAGAACTTGCTGAGGAGTACGTGCCCGGCATCAGTGAGCGATTGGGTGAAGCCCTCGGTGCTGCATTCGAAGCTCAAATCGAAAAGGAAGTCAGGGGCGGACCTCTGCCCAAACACGTCGCTGTCATTATGGATGGAAATCGGCGTTTCGCATGGGCTGCTAAATTACCTGCTAACGCCGGGCACAAGAAGGGACGAGAACAACTAGAAAGAGTGCTTGATTGGGTCTTAGAACTGGGGATCAAGTGGTTCACCATCTATGCCCTTTCATCAGAGAATCGACTCTCTAGGACTGAGAATGAATTGGATCTCTTGTATCGACTTTACAGCGATGGCCTGGTAGACATCGCTGAGGATTCTCGAATTCACGATAACAAGGTCAAGGTACAGTGTGTCGGCCAACTCAGTGAATTGCCAGACAATGTTCGTGAAGCAATCGATGTAGCAAAACAGCGTACTGAAGGATATGAGAAGCACACCTTCACTGTCTGCTTGAACTACGGTGGACGTGAAGAAATCGTCCAGGCCATTCGCCACCTTGCTGAACAGGTTTCCAATGGTGAACTCAACCCAGAGCAGATCGATCAAAAAGCCGTAGCAGATCAGTTGTACACTGCTGGAATGCCTGATCCTGATTTAATCATCCGTACAAGCGGGGAGGAGAGAATCTCAAACTTCTTGCTCTGGCAGGCTGCTTACTCAGAACTCTACTTCACTGATGTGTACTGGCCAATGTTCACACGACGTGAGTTCCTCAAGGCCATTCGTTCATACCAACGACGGCAACGACGATTCGGTCGATGAGATGAGAGGGATGTTATGTCAATCATGTGGCGCTGCCATTGATGCTCATGGGCGACATCTCCCGCCTTCGCAACCCGATGGATTCACCGCACCATCATTAGCGACAGATGCTTTGGTTTTGAGAACTGGGTCAGAGGGATGTGAGGTCCTGCTCATCCGACGCGGACAGGATCCAAATCGTGGATGTCTGGCCCTGCCAGGTGGATTCGTGGAATATGGAGAGGATCCAAAAGACTGTGTTCTGAGAGAGTTAGTCGAAGAAACTGGACTCAAAGGTCGCAATCCTCGACACATCTGGAGTTCTGGACATCCCCTAAGGGATCCACGGAAGCATGTTGTTTCGCTCATCTATCTGGTCGATGCTCCTGCAGATACCATCGCCATAGCTGGAGATGACGCTGCTGAAATCGTCTGGACAAGAATCGATGAACTGCCAGGAGTTGACGATGAATCGTGGTCATTCGACCATGGTCAAATCATACATGATGCATTACAACATCCATGGGTCATCGGGCAAGGTGTAGGTGCATGAGCAATTGGAAACTTGTCCAACACCCTTCGATTGAAGGGGCACGACCTCATATCATTCAGATTGAGCAACCTGATGAAGGCTGGCCAACACTTCTTGATGATGAGATCGCAATGCGTGAGGAAGTTATTCGTGAATCATCTACACTTGAGCAGTTGCGTGACGAACCAAATGTGCGTGCATACCGCGACTATTACTGGTCATTGGGAATCGATCCAACGAAAAAACGACCCTCTGCAGAGGCATTGGCTCGTCGAATTCTGCAGGGAAAACCACTTCCTCGAATCAATCCAATCGTCGATATTTACAACTTAGTCAGCGCCGAACATCGAATCGCTTTTGGCGGATATAATGGCCCAATGCTGCAATCCCTTGGGGATGAACAAAGAATACATTTCCGACCCGCAAAGGAAGGTGAAACATTCCTTGGTATCGGGATGAAGGAACCAATGAAACTGACCGGACACGAGCAGGTTCTCGCATCAGGTGACACGGTCTTTGCACTCTTCCCATACCGTGACGCCTGGCAAACTAGAATTCAGGGCGACGATGAGTTTGCAGTGTTCATGTTGGAACAAGTTCCCGGCATCGAGGTTGAATCAATTGCTGCTGCTGAAAAAGCACTCAGGTCCGAGTTAGGGGATGCATGAGTAACGCTACCCAATCATCCAACACATTAGCACCATGAGAATCACTCCAGTCAGGGGATTTGTCCAACCACTTCTCCCAAGATTCCAGAACTGAGTCATCCTCACTGCCGACCCATCGAAGAATGGGTGCTCCACGCTCGATGAGCCCATCAATCACGCCACGTTGTGCTCTGCTGGCAAGTAAAACTGGGCGACCTACCAACACGGCTTCGATGGCGACTGTCACAGATTGTGATATCACTCCCCTCACATCTTGGGCCTGCTCAGGACCTTGCCATGGATCTACTAGAGGTATATCTTCATCCCAGATTGTGTAGGAGGAACAACTCTCTACAAGTTGATTGATTGAGACCATTTCATGACGATCATGGTTTCCATCACCTCTCAATCGACGAATAAGAATGGCATCGTTAGCAGGATATTCGGACTTTTTTATCACATACAGATGGGCCCATGGGCCATGTAGGCGCGTTGTGTCAAAAGAGGACATGCAGTGATGAGAAAGATCTTCCCTCCAGTCGGTCGGCACCACGATTGACGTTGCTGAACGTGCTGCTAAACGTTGGACAAGGTGATCTGTCTCGACATCTAGGACAAGAATCCGCTCATCAACTCCTGCTTGGCGAGCTGCTCGGACCTCCAAAGGTGCATTGATGGCAACAAGACGTTCGATGCCGCCATGCTGAACAATGATCTTCTTGACCATACGTTGGCGGCGCACCGCTCTGAAAACACGCTTTATCATCGAAATAGAGCCAGCGGGGCGGGGCAACCAATGAATTGGGCGACCATGCAGCAAGGTGCCACCAATGAGGGCCTGAACCTCAGGTCGCTCCACTGCAAACACAATGTCCCCTTCATTTGATGACCTGATGAAACGGTCGAGAATATGGATGTGTGATGGATGGTCAATGACCCATGCTGTCGTAGGGTGAGGGATACCCCTAGAGGCCATACCTTCGGTGAAAGAAGGGAAAGCATTGAACATTAGCGCGTCAAATGAGAATCATGGCCGAGTCATCGACCTCATTCAGTCTCGCCGGCCGGACCCTTGTCCTAAGTGAGGATGAACTTGATGTGTCAGACCATCCCATGAAATTCAAACTTAGTGAGATTGAAAGATTTCGTTCACGTGTAGTGCGCGCCTTTCCACCATTGTATGGATTAGACGTTCGCATTGTTCCCGAAGAAGGAATAGCGCGATGGATGAGAGTGGCAGATTCACCCTACCAGAAAGAAGTCCTCGATGTGATGGAGGAAATTTCTGCAGCCTGCTTGGTCGCATTAGAAGAGCACACTGGCCGAAGTGTCGAAGCTGATGAACATGCCATGTCAGTTGTGGAACAGGTGAAAATATTCCCAGAACGCTGGCCGAGGACAGTACGACCCGAAAAGACTGGTGCCATTCTCATTGAGTCTGCTTCAGGGTTACACATCACTCTCCCTTCAAAGATGAATGTCGCCGCAAAAGGTGGCCTACTACTCACTCTAGCTGCAACAATCGCCCTCTCAAGCATCTTTGGGGTGATTCGAGGTTCCACAGATGATAATCTGCTCAACCTTTTCCCCTTGCTCATCGTGACCCTATCGTGGGTATTAGCCGCCGTAGCAATATGGTGTATCGCAGTAACTGCTATCGCATTCGCCACCGGGATCTTCAATCACAGACATTCTATTGTGATAGGTTCTCTATTTGTTCAGGTAAGACCAAGATTCCTGAACGTGCTGCCATCACGACCAAGACAGTATCCCCTCAGTTCATTCCGCGACCTTGACGTCACCCCAAAAGGAGGATTAACACTCCTTCTTGGTAATCAGAGAATCAGTTGCGAACTCTTCGCTGCAGATTCAAGATGGGTCGTCAGTGAGATTGCGAGAATCATCTCTGGTCAGACCCTCGAAGAAGAATGAGTGAAGCTATCCTTCAGTGTAGGACAGGCTTCATGATGAGGTGACAGCAGTCAGCATGTGAGGACATGACTACCAAGACGGACGTGGAGCATCTTTCGCCTGCGGCGATAGACGGAGAAATTCGACCAATGCTGGTCGGTGTCATGGTGAGCATCATTCTGATTTCTCTGATTGCTTGGAATATCACATGGATGCACTTAACATTCACATCTCCCGAATTCGACCTCATCGAGAGGGCAGAAACTCGAGTCAGTCTTGAATCGACGAACATCACCGTTGAATTGACAGATGAATTCGGGCTTGATCGGTGGTCGAAGGGCATAGAATTTCAAAATGATGGGTGTGATGGAACATCGAGTCAAGCATTCCTATGTCAGGAACGAAAGGATGCCTCATTCGCAGCTCATGCAGCACTGGCTACGACTATAGTGACTGCTACACTCATCATTTTCGGAACTTGGCCACGGCGATTTCAAACGCCTGCTGAATTTCGTTATCTTCGATTCATCCCCTCTGCCACAATCATCGCAAGTGGAGTAGTATGGCTCCTCATGATGTTTGGTGGGTCTAAATCATCGCGCCTTGAAGGTGATCTTATCGGGGCCTTCGAGGATCTGCCAGCTCTACCAGAAACCATGCCCATCGAAACCTCTGTGTTCTTCCTTGGACCTACATTGACAATTATAACTGGACTTGCAACTATTGCAGTCCTTCACTTCGGTGATCAAATGCAGCGAACAGATTGATGAACTAACGCAGATTCACAACTCCATGGCAATGGAAACCAACACCATCGTTCTCATTGTTGGGGGGGTGCTTGGAGGCATCTTTCTGCTCTACTTCGTCTCGACATACAATCGAATGATCAGACTTAGAAATGAAGTTGATCGGGCATGGTCGAACATCGATGTCCTTCTCCAACAACGCTACGACATGATTCCGAATTTGGTCAATGTCGTGAAAGGATACACAAAACATGAGGAATCTATCTTTGGAGAATTAATCGAAGCAAGAAAGGTGGCCGCCGGGGCTCTTTCAGCCAAGGATGTTGGGGGAGTTATCGCTGCAGAAACGGTTCTTGGAGAGATGGTCCCACGTCTATTCGCCATCTCTGAAGATTATCCTGACCTGAAGGCTGATTCTTCGTTCGTGAATCTACAAGAAGAAATGGTTTCGATTGAGAATCAAGTCTCGGACCGCAGAGAATTCTACAATGCGGCAGTAACAAACTGGAACACTGCCATCTGCGTCATTCCCGCAAATTTCGTGGCCAGCACCATGGGAGCAAAGCAACGTGACATGTTCAAAGTGGACAACGCATTGGCCCGTAGGGCCGTGAAGGTCGAATTCTGAGTTCCGAACGGTTCATCGCCAAGCAGAGCGGCGACCACAATTATGGCAGAGCCAGAGGGGGACCCTCGTCTTGCAGTCTGCACGAAAGGTCTGACCAAGCACTTCGATGAGCTTGTTGCCGTAGACAAACTGGACCTTGAAATCCCACAAGGTGTTTGTTTTGGACTCTTAGGCCCGAATGGGGCGGGGAAAACAACAACGATACGGATGTTACAATGCTTGATGACGCCAAGCTCAGGAACGATTCAGGTTCTTGGAATAGATGGGCTTGCCAACGGACGAGCAGTGCGGCAACGCATTGGAGTTCTCTCACAATACGATATGCTTGATCCAGATTTCACGACAAAGCACAATCTGATTGCTCATGCCCGGTTCTTCAACGTGCCAAGGAATGTCGCATCTCAACGGGCAGATGAACTCATCGAATTCGTAGGCCTCACTCAGAAGAAAGATGTGCTTGTAGAGCACCTTTCTGGTGGGATGAGGCGACGGCTTGCAGTTGCACGTTCCCTCATCTCTAATCCTGAACTTCTCATCCTTGATGAGCCAACAACTGGACTTGACCCACAGGCACGTCAGATGATCTGGGCGAAGATCAGGGGGTTTCTAAAAGATGGACGCACAGTACTTCTCACAACACATTACATGGATGAGGCTGAACTCCTGTGTGATGATCTTGTCATCGTTGACAAGGGTACTGTCCTTGCCCATGGCACGCCAGTAGAGTTAATCGGTGAGCATGCTGGAAAAGACGTCGTTGAATTCATTCCTCAAATCGATGATTATGACAGACTCGACGAGATTCTGAACCATGTGAGGGAACACGTTGCAAGTCTTGGCAATGAAGCAGAAACCTACGGAGAGAGAGTCATCGCCTTCGGTGACAATGTCGAAAGCATGATTGGAGACGTATCTGCTGCTTTCGACCTGCGCGACGTCATCGTTCGCAGAGCATCACTTGAGGATGTCTTTCTGCGCCTGACTGGGAGAGGTTTGCGTGACTGAGGGGATGAATCTTGGATCTGTGCACGCCGTCTGGGCACGTCACCGTGACGTCTGGCTCAAACGATGGGGCACCTATCTGATTCCACCCATTATCGAGCCGCTCTTGTATCTCGGTGCGTTCGGTTTCGGACTCGGCACTTTCATCGGGGAGATCGAAGGAATGTCCTATGCTCGGTTCATTGCTCCGGCACTCATTGCCGTGACGATCATGAATACCTCATTCACAGAAGCAACCTACGGAGCATTCGTCCGTATGTACTACCAACGTACGTGGGAATCTCTAGCTTCGACGCCATGCTCGAAACTTGATGTCATGGTGGGAGAACTTGCATGGGCGACAACCAAAGCCATGGTCAATGCCACAATCATGAGTATCATCATTGTCGCTTTCGGATTGATGACACCTTGGTCACTGATCTGGATGCCTTTGCTTGCGATTCCGATCGGTCTGGCATTTGCTGGCCTGGGAATGATTGTGACCGCCTACACTCCATCGATTGATTTCATCATCCTACCCTTCAGCCTCTTCATCTACCCGATGTTCTTGTTCGCAGGTACATTCTTTCCCGTTTCGGCACTTCCCGAAGCCGGTCAGTGGATCGCTATGTGCGTGCCATTGACCCATGCAACTGTTCTCACTCGAGCGGTAGGGCTTGGAATCTGGACCATGGAAGTGTGGATATCAGTTGCTTATATCGCTGCCATGGTGGTAATCACCGTCCTGCTCGGTACTCGACTGGCTCAGCGTAGAATCATGCGTTGAACATGAACGGTGCAGACTGATATCACGCGCTTCCGGGAAGATGGAATGACGTCATCCCACCTTCTTGGAACAATACGGGCATCTGACCACTCTTTGAGTAGATGTACAATGCTGAGACAGATACCTGTTCAGCAGCAGTGGACCACATAACCAAGATGATCATCGCCAATGCACCAAGGATGAGGCCAACATACCATAAATCAGTAAGTATCACCATCAGGGCGACCGTACTAAGAGCAATCAATACGGCGAAGATGAAGGAAATCACTCCAATCCCTATTCCAGATGTCACGTTCTCCCCCCAAGTGCTGAAGAACAGTTGCTTGCTCTCTTTCATGGACTCTTTGACGCCCTTGCCTTCAAGCACCATCAATGGAATCACGTAGAAGGACATGACAAACCAAGCAAAGGCACCTATGATTTCGATGATCATCATTGCGATTGCCGCACCTCCTTTTGCATCCCTTCGCATGCTGCTGAGCATCTTGAGTAGCAAACCAACAGTTCCTGCAATGATTCCCCAGATGATGATCAGGTGAATTCGGCCGAAGGCCTGCTTGATCCCATCACTGAATTTAGGATCGCCACCTGTCAATCGCATGTGCGAATTACAAACGATGGCGCTGTTGAAGAACGTCACAATGATGGTAATCGCCATATATCCTGCGAAGACGAAGCCCCAGTATGCACCAGTCGGTTGATCCCCATTAATCGCCCATCCCATCTCCAGAAATTGAGGTATGGCGATGGCAACCATGGCCCCAAGACTGAACAGACCGCTCAGGAAGACGTATACCATCAATTCAGGATCCTTCTTGACGACACTCATGCTCATTTTGCTCATTTTCCAGCCACGACCGATGGTATCGAAGAAACCCATGCAGGTCGCACACGAAGGAGGTTTTCAGAACCTTCGACGCTTTTAACTCGGAGACTAAACAAATAGGATGACAATTTTCATCTCAACCAACCATGGCTTCATGAGGGGCCTAAAACTTCGTAATAGCGTGAGGAAGGAAGCATGGGTCGTACTCATCTTGCTCTGCTCATCTATGACGGGGTGTTTTGGCGACGCTGATGACATTCTTCCCGAAGACTACGGCATACCAGGTGGACTCACGCTGGCCTGCCTGTCTTCGGCCAAATTCACATCAATGGTCGTTGAGGTCGATCACTCGAGCTCGAACACGCCTACCCCCTCAGCACTTCAGTTAATGGAATCCAGACTCGAGGATGTCTGTGACAAGCCAGGAGGGGTCAGCGTTCAGACTCAGGAAACCACGTTTGATGAGACAGAAACTTGGAGCGATCAAGAGGTCCGAGACATCGGACACGCAACCCGTAGTGCATCACCTCAAGATGAAAGTGTATTGCGATGGCATGTGATGTACCCTGCCGGGAATTATCAGGATGACTCAGTGCTTGGAGTAGTGGTTGATGCCTCAACAATAGCCATCTTCCAGGACACCATCGAAGGAGCAGAGGGATTCCTTGGACGTCCATCTGCTGAAGATATCGAAGAGGCTGTTCTTGTTCATGAGATAGGCCACCTGCTTGGTCTTGTCAATATCGTGTATACATCAACACATGCGCACGAAGATGCAAGTCACCCACATCATTCGAATAACGATCAAAGTGTGATGTACTGGGCGGTTGAATCAACCTCGTTGACCAATTTCATCACCGGAACTGTCCCAAATGACTTCGATGCTGACGACCGTGACGATTTGGCCCGGCTAGCTGATGGAAGGCTCACTGCATCTGACCAACTCTGGGAACCCTGAGAGGGAATCTCAACTTCTATTGTCAGCCAAAAGGTGGACTGTCTCACTATCCACGATTCCATCTCGATCATGGTCAAGCTTCTCGACGATGATAACCAAGGCGTGTGTCTCCTGACGTACGGAGGTGTTCCAAGATTCATAGGCCACAACTGTGTCGTTGGTGTATTGAGGCACGCCCGCTGCACTGACGTTCACCTTCACACCTTTCGCATGGAAGAAATACTCGTGCTGCACGCTACCCTGTAGGGTCGTGTTACGCGTGTGCACAGTCACTTCCGTGACACTGTGCTCGATATTACCATCAGCATCGTCATCCGAGCGGAACTCTTTGATCTCGAAATAGACATGACGTTCCAGATTCTGATCGTCATTGAAATCGACACCGTGCCATAGTTTCCCATCCACCCACTTGGTATCGGCATGTCCGTCAGTGTTGTTATCCCACATCACTTCGGTCACAACGACCGCATGTATTGCATTGGGATTCCCGTCACTGTTCCAATCCCAAATCTCAAGGAGCCAAATGTGATTGATCTCGGAGCCCCAAGTCATCATCCCATTGGATAAGACATGCTGATCTGATTTCATGGAAAAGACACGCATGCCAGTATAGTGATCAAAGGTACCATCGCTGTTCCAGTCAATCGCCTCAACTGCGGCAGCAGTCTCATTCTTGTGATCCCAAGATCCATCATCGTCGAGGTCAGTGCCGTCGGACACCATATGGAATGCCCACATCCGGTCCACGTTACCATCTTGATTCCAATCACTCATCATCGAGGCAGCAAAGAAGTGTAGACTTGATTCAGGATTTCCATCACCATCCTGATCATCAACGCGCTCGTGACCTATCGCCATTGAGACCTTGTCGAACGTCCCATCCAGATCGCGGTCGACAGTGCGGACACCAAGCCAGGAGTTCGTCCAACTATCATCGGTTCCATCTGAATTATTGTCATAGACCTCAGCACCGAATTGAGCACCTCTGACATCATCTGGATTTCCATCCTGATCTCGATCAAAAGCATGCATAATACGGGCCTGATGTGACGTGTAGTTAGCATTCCCATCACCATCCATGTCCAAAATGATCTCGTTGAACATGAGAATGAACATCTCATTGGGAACACCATCTGAATTCCAATCGCGCATTGAAAGGACCTGAGCATCGCCTATTGTGGCTTCGATCGATCCATCCTGACCATCATCTAACTCCCTGTTCGTAAGCATCATGATGAGAGAGAATTCTGGATTCCCATCCTCATTCCAGTCTCTGAACGTGAGACACCTGACCACGTTATTCGTGTCCTTGAGAGTTCCATTGACCCAGCTCATGCTTGTGAGATGAAGTGCTTCAAGGACTTCGAACTGACCATTGCTGTTGTAGTCACTGAGATTCAGTGCCTCAACCTCAGTGTAGAACTGATCATCGGTTCCATCATCGTTGTTATCTCTCGAGCATTCCAGTATGCGTAACAGAACGGCACGTTCTGGGTTGCCATCTTGGTTTGAATCGCGCCACAGAATCGCTTCATTTCGAGAACAATCCGCATCGGGCGTGCCATCTCCATCTACATCATGCCCAGGCAATGCAGTGGTGCGCCAGAAAAGACCACTTGTACCATTTGCTAGGCTGCTAAAATAATCCGGGTCTGCAACTTTGTTGTTCACAGAATCATCTAGCTCATCCTCAGTCCCATCAAAGAGGTCATCCATCACCTCCCCGTGATCGATCATCGAAGAATTGTCAACTTCCGTTGAGGTTTCGTTCTCGGTGACATGGGCATCTGAATCTGTGAGAGGGTCATTGTCCTGATCGCCATCGTCAGAACGACCGCCTCCACTGGTGGTCTCACTTTCAGCAACACTGAGTACGCCATCCTCGTCTTTAGCCTGCCATCCATCAATCTGGCCGCCATCGTGGTCGTGTTGACCATCTTTATCATCATCAAAATCTGATTCCCAATCGTAACCTTCCTCCGCCTCGGCATCTTCTGCACCATCCACGACACCGTCTCCATCCTCATCAAGTTCTGATTCAATGTCATCATCCTCTGGAAGGACCTGCTCGAGAAGTTCAAACGCTCTTGAATCCTCGAATTCAGCAATGACTTCGACTACTCTGGCCCACGTCGAGGACATTCCAGAACCATCGGAAGCAGTGATTGTAATCGTGTAGGCACCAGCGGATGTATAGGTGTGAGAAAAGGTACCAGATTGGATGACTATCGATTGACCTTCACCCCAGTCGAGAATGATACTTGCAAGATTATCACGGTCATCAGTTGCTTGGATATCAATCTGAATCATATCGTTGGGAGAGAGAATCACATCACCACTCAATTCTGTTGCTTCGGAGGTCACTGTGATCACAGGCGGAAGATCATGAGCAACGAGGATATCTGCAGTCTTTGTCGCTGACGCACCTTCTGAATCAGTGGCGGTAACCGTCACTCGGTAGGTTCCTGCTGAGGTCCATACATGTGAGCCCGAGGTCTCGGTCGACGTGGTGCCATCGGCGAACGAGACAGCAACGGTCACATTATCACCGTCTGGGTCCACGATCTGAAGACTCCAAGCTGCAGCCTCACCAACATAAACGGATGTAGGTAGCATGATCATGACTTGAGGGGCTGCATTCGGCCCATCATCGACCGGTGTGGCCGACGCTTCCTGAAGAGCAAAAAGGACAGTTGCAGACTGATTATCTCCACTAGAATCAGTGACGGTCAACGATATTGTGTGCTGTCCAGCTCCAAGAGGCCCCACATCATAACGCTCCGAAGGCATTGTTGCAGGTGCAACTCCATCGAGGGTCCATGCATACGTGTAAGGCATCAGACCACCTGTCGGGGTCGCTACAGCAACAATCGGATCTGCATCTGTAGTCGGTGTGCCTTCAAGCACGAGGGTGACGGCGAGAGGTACAGATAGTCCACCCAATCCAGATATGTTGGCTTGCGAATCGGAATCCCCTCCTGTCGTCGAGTTGGACGTTGTGGATCCATCAATCTGGCCTGTACAACCAGCGAGGGAAGAAGTAAGGAACATCAAGATACAAATTGTGACAGGCTTGATGGTAGAGTGTGAAGGATGCATCATTATCGAGTCGGAATGACGTAGTTATGACTGTATCTCCGAACATCCGCCAGTAGTGGATGTGGGTCATTGACTCTGTCAACTAACGAGGGCTTTTGCGAGTTGACGATAATCAATCATCGATTCCAGATTGATATTGAGATCAGTGAAGAAATCACTCACCTCATCATTCGAAAGCGGATCACCCAATGTAGTGAGGATGTCAAAGAGGGAAGACGCGGCAATCAAGCCTGTACCGGGGTCATCGAAGACTTGGAACGCTTCGATCAACTCCTGCTCTGCTTCACTGAGTGCCTCGACGTACTGAGTGACCTCGTCGGGTTGTTCTGCTCGAAGGCAGATCATGTCGGGTGTGACTCCATCCTCTTCATCTCCATCATCATAGAGAATCGCATAGGTGTAATTGGGGTGAGCGCTTTTCACATGAGCAGGGAAATATGTGCCAAGACCTTTCCAGTTGACAAAAACTCGATCATCTACCGCAAGTGAAGGAGCATGGAACACATGATTTTCAAGGACATTGGCCTCAAGATCTCCATCGTCGTAGGCTATGTCGAACGTTCCATTGGGATTGACACTTCGTATCACTCCAAAGAAGAGATGGTCGTGTCCTTTCCAATTCGCAAGCACTCTCTCGCCGACATGGAACGGGCCAGAGGCGTGTGATTCGATGACTGGGGGTTGGGTAGGGGTCTCAACTGTTGGCCCAATACCGAATTCTTTGAGTGCTGTGATCACGGCAGTAGTGACTGCTTCGACATCGTTATTGATCACTGTACTATGAACAACATCTCGCCCAACAACGGAATCCTGCAGATTCACTGTCTGTCCGGATGTATCTTGAGATGGGCCAGATGGGGACGGACTATCTCCAGGGGGTGCGGGAATCCAATCAGTACCCGTCCACATCCACTTACCATCTGGGCTGAAGACCGGGTCGGCCATAAGGTTCTGAGAACTGGATTGCGTAAGGGCATTCCCATCATGAATGGATAGACGCCGGAGCGTTCATCGAGGACCGATATCAGGTCCATCCATGACTTCGACCGACCTGTCAGGGTATCGCATCCTCATCACTGGAGGCACACGGGGCATCGGCAAGGCGACTGCTGAAACGTGCCTGAAACTTGGAGCCCATGTCATCATATGTGGGCGAACCAAATCCGAAGTCGAATCAACGGGCAAGGACCTTGGAAATATAGGCGAATTCATCGCCATGGTCGCAGATGTCAGCCACGAGGCTGACCGTGAACGCATTCTTGGTACTATCTTGAACAAATGGGGGGGGCTTGATGGGCTTGTCAACAACGCTGGAATGAACATCCGCAAAGCAACCGAGGAGTTCACCACAGATGACTATCAGAAGGTGATGGCAACGAACCTTGATGCTGTCTGGCACCTCACAAAGGAAGCATTGCCAATGCTTGAGGCAAGCAATAATGCTTCTATCGTCACCATCGGCTCGATTGCAGGCCGCCAATACATAGGGTCGGGATCGGTCTATGCTATGACCAAGGCCGCTGTCGATTTGTTCATGCGTTACATAGCTGCTGAATGGGCACAAAAAGGAATCCGAGCAAATACAGTACTGCCCGGCTATACAGAAACTCCACTGGTCCAACCGATCATGGACGATTCCGAAAAGATGCGGACCATCATCCAGGCCACACCTCAGGGAAGATTTGCTACCCCTGAGGAGGTCGCAGCTGCAGTCACGTTCCTACTCTCATCAGCGGCATCAGGTATTACTGGTGCTTCGATTCCAGTTGATGGGGGGTTCCTTGCAGCTGGTCTTGGACCATTCACATGACCTCATCAATCAGCGCTGTCTTTTCCCCTTCTTACGCTTGCCACCTTTGTGAGATTCCCATGTACGTGATTGACGGCCACGGGATTCTTGGATGTGAATTCCACTTCCTTCATCTTGGTCGATGGTCTTAGCAAGACCACGTGGCATTTCTGACATCGGACGAATCTGCAGTGAGAGTCCTAATTCTTCTTCCATGTTCCTGACCATGCTACCCTTGGGCCCAACAGCTGCACCAACCATTCGGTCAGGGACATAGACATTGGCTTGGGTGGATGAAACCACATCTACTTCGCACCTCATATGCAGCATCTCTCGCACAGCGTTGCACAAACCATGACGGGCAAAACGTAGTATGGGACTCTTGGCACCACCTGAGCCCTCAACTGGAACTACTGATATCTCTGAACCAAAAGCAAACATTTCATGTGATACTTTTCCAGAGGGAAATTCAACCACTTCGATCACTGGACGGGATAAGTCATCCTGCATTCCAGTAGGTGGTTTGACAACCATTCTTAGTTCAAGAACCTGAACGATTCTGCCATGCTCCACATGAAGAATCGTGTCAAGAACTTGGGGAACCAAACCCAATTCGACTTTGCCGATCAGACGCTGAATCGCTTCCAAAGCAGAATTGGCATGAGTAACACCCAGTAAGCCAACACCTGCAAGACGGACATCGCTGAAAATCTCAAAATCTCTAGCACGTCTGACCTCATCAAAAATGACAAAGTCTGGACGAACTAAGAAAATGATTTCAGAGGTCTTTTCTAAATCTCCTTCAAGTGGGGCATATTGAGTAATTCGGTCGACTAATTGCAGATCACGTGGCGCCTCCATAGTTTTGACCATCTGTCCCATTTCAGCATCTAAGTATTCAGCAACTGCTTGGGCAAGTGTGGTTTTTCCCGAGCCGGGACGACCACTGATGAATACCCCTCGGTGGTGATTTGAGAGGCGTTCAATGAGGCGTTTGTCTAATTCGTATTGGTCAAGAGAGAGTTTGACAACAGGTCGAACAATCGTGATCTCGCGGGCGTCGGAAAATGGAGGGGAGGCACAAGTTATGCGCAGGTCACCCAATTGCAAAACAAGGCAACCGATGCGGTTGATCTCGGCAAAACAGTCAGGCCTATCTTGATTGTTCTCAACCAGCAATTCGAGATCACTTTGCAAATCCTCCATCTCGAGATTTTTCCATTCATTGGCGCCTTCAACTTCTATGAGGCTAATCTCACCGATTTTGCCTCGCTTTGTTCGAGGAATACAACCAGCCTTGAGAAATAATGTACTGACATCTTCCTCAAGCATTACCTCGACTTCGGTGGGCAATTCAGGGTGGTCGCCATGCGTAGCCATTGCTCTCATTACACGGCGTGGGGATTGAGTCCTTCACCCCTTCGGCGCTCTCAGTCACCTTATCTATCACCCTGCAGGATGAAGGTATTCCCGTCTATTGTTCCCTTCATGTTAGGATAGTTGGCTGAGAGAGTGACAAGAAGGTCCTCGCTTGATTCAAAGATCTGCTTGATGCTGAACCCTGTCGCCTCTTTGAATCGCTGTCCCAACAAGGCGTAGTTGATCGACGTCTTGAAGCGCTTCTTGCGAAGAATTCTGCGAATGAAGCGCCGAAGAAAACTAGTGCGCTTGAGTCCAGTGCGCCAGTATGGCTCGGGCACCTCAAGAATCGTAAGCAGTTGCTCAAGAGCAAGAGCGGGAGTCAATTCTGATCCAGACCTCTTCTGCTTACGTGATGATGAAGATGATGTGGACGAAGAGACCGAAGCACCCGATTTGAGAATCACCTCGGTGCTTCCATGTTTACCTCGGAATTCCAGATTCTCTTTGCCGAACAGATTCCTCAATTGACTGGAGAACGACGAACCTGTGGCACCCTCATGTTCCTTCAGAACAGTCTTGGGTGAGGCAACTCCATGCTCTGTGCTCAACTCCTGACCAAGGCGAGTCACTCTGACCCAATTATTCATCCTTGATTCAAGCCATGACCGGACCTCAGAGGAGCTTTTGACGAAATGACAGATTTTGTCATGCGACTTACCGGTGAAACTGACACGGTCTTCAAGCAACCGTTTCAGGATGTCCCACATTGGTGGACTTGTGGGGAGACCGACGTGACTACGAATCTCTCTTGCATACTGGAACTTCGTATCCCAAGCCTTGTTGCACCATTCAACCATCTCGATGCTGATTCTGGAAACTTTCATCTCAATACTCATATTATTCTTCAGGATTCGCGTGAAATCATCTGCGGTATGCTTCTGTGATTGCTTCTTCTTCGATGAAGTCGACTTCGATTGTAATTCAGAACCCTTCTTTGACCGAGGTGCAGAGGTCTTTTTGCTACGAGGTTTGGTTTCTTTCTTCAACTCAGACTTCTTCGCTTTCTTTGGTTTGGATTCGGTGCTTTCCTTGGATGAATCCTGCTTTTTCTCAGGAGATTCCTCGGATGGAGGTGGTGGTTCGGGAATCTCGAATGCTGGATTAGGTAGGAAACTATCACCCACGAACATGTATGAGATTACTCTCGCATCACGCCACTGATAGAAGACATCCTTTCCTTCCTTGTGCTCCTCGGCATGATTCTTCATTCGGTCATTCGTGATGACCAAAGCACCTGTGTTCATTGCATAGGTCAACCAATAATGATCATCATGATCCTGAGAAGGCGTTGTGACGAGGGTTCCCTCTTTCTGCAATCGCTCAAGGACTTCTGGGTCATCGACACCTCGCCTCTCTTTGCGATGCATGTAATATCTAGGAACGAAGGCTTTGACTGGCCACCCGAGGTCGGTGAAGTATCGAATCACCAATTCGATTCCTTGAGCTGAAGCGGGCCATTCATTACCTGAATGCGACATACCCACATTCGGGCCGTCTATCACTACTTCTCTTGCCGTTGGCGTATCGTTGTCCTGTTCTTCGTCCAGTTGAGCACCCTCCAAAGGGGTCACCGCCCATTGATTGGCATACGACTCGGAACAGGTCCCAAGGGTAACCAATAACAGATGGTTGGTGGCGGAGGCCGTCCGGGTTCTAATTAACCAATCGCTTAGAGAGAAAGTGGTCCCGACTAGTGCGATTAATCAATCGAGGGGATGGATGATATCGGGGTCTGAAAGGATCCAGCGAAGCGTCTTCTCAACGCCTTCAAGGGCTTTGGTATTCCGAGCACAAACCAATGCTGTTCTTCGCTCACCTTGTGATTTAGCAGCTGCGAAGGCTTCCTTCCATGTGTCGCGACGACGCACGGCTTCATCCAACATCTCTCGTATCTCTTCACGGCTACGGCGTATACGCCGCCCCACACCCGCTTCTCCGTGCATGTTATCCACAGCCGGGGCGGAAGCCCGTCGTATTTAATGGCATGTCAGAACTGGTTGACTGGGGAGCACATGGAAGGTACATTTCATTCAACGATGATTGTGCCAGTCATCGATAAATGGATGTTGCACTTGTAGGTGTACGTACCAGCGGTATCAAAGGTGAATGAGAACGTCTCACCAGGGGCTAGATTTCCTGAATCAAAAGTGCCATTATCAGCGGTTGCTGTGTGAGTCATGGTGTGCTTATTGGTCCAAGTCACTGTATCTCCAACAGAGACTGTCAGGGACGATGGTGTGAATTCCATAGTGATGTCCACTGCATTTTCAGGAGTTGCAGGAATGGAAGTTGATGTGCCATCACGACTTTCTGAAGCTGTATCACCCGCACAACCAGCAAATGCAGGGGCGAACAGTAGTAGGCTCAGGATCATGACTGAAGGACGCATGATTCATCTGTTCAGACGAAGGACAATATATCATCGGTGATGAAGCATCATGTTGCCATCTGAATCTATCCAGCACCACTGAGAATTCCAGCTCCGATGAGCATCACGATGAGCATTAGAATCATTGCTGCCACCAATCCGTGGAAGAAGAAGGTTAGTACAATTCTGCGATCTCTGCCCTTGACCTGGGTGTATGGATACAACTTCATCGTCTCTTCATGACCCCCTTTGATCCCAAAGAATGTCCTCGCTAAAGAGGCACGCCGTGTTATCTCAAAGCAGATCATCACCCCAATCATAACAAGGACTGTACCTAGTGCCAGTCCAATATAGTAGCCCACTCCAAATATCCCGAAGATCGCTATGGGTAGGAATGTAAGGTGCATGTGCACGATGTAGGTGGGGTAGACAGCCTCGTTCAAGTATCCCAGCCATGGGCTGGGTCGATTCAGAAGTTTGGAGGCCCAAGTGAAGATGAACAAGCACCAGAACCATGCGTGGAAAGACTGGAGGAATGTTGCAAATGTGGCTCCCAGAGAGAATGCTGGATGGCCTTTGTGCACCCATCCTCCCTCCATCACCTGAGGAATTCCAATCACATCGCCACTGATGAACCACACAATTGCTAGAATTGGTGTCAACACTGTGACAGGAATTCGGACTTTGTCAATCACGGTGAAGTATTCTTCTTTTGCTGAAATCATGAGATATCCAAACAAGAAGTACAGAAAGTATCTTGGAAATTCCCACCACATCCCAACCTCTCCGAATTCCCATGGCTTGAACAGAATACCGTTCATGGCAAGGATCAATGGAGGAAGAAGGAGGATGCCCAAACCATATCTAATTTGAAGAAGAGAGCGAATAAAGCGGATGAGGTTGCCATCAGGGTGGTTTTTGACGTAGACAAATAATGGGGTCAGTAAGAGAGAATAAATCAGCAGATTGTAAATGAACCATAGATGCCCATAGGGCATTGATTCAGAACCTGGAAATATAGAAAAAAGGCGCTGCGTGGTATCAATGGGAGAAAAAATTCCCATCCATAGGATATAGGTCCCAAAAAGAAGGGGAATGCCCAGACGGGTGCCCCTCTCGGTGACATACATCTGCCAAGTCCTGCGCCGGAAGGCAAAAGCTGTACCCATGCCAGAGATCACAAATAAGGCTGCAAGCCTCCATTGGTGCATCACACTGATGATGAAGAAAAGAGGGAGATTGAACACCTCCATGCTACTTTTCTCGCCCTCGAGTTGGCCAAGAGAGAAGACAGCATAATGGAACCAGATGAGAAGTCCGAACAGAATCACACGCAACCAATCGATGTCATGACGACGAACACTGTTGCCAGGGGGGGTCTCCACATCCCCATAATGAGGAAAATCTGCTTATCATACATCGGTCCAAAGAGGTCAATAAGGACTCATACATTGCATGTTCATGCGCACGACAGTCAAGATAATCCTCGGCATCGGGGCACTTCTGATTTTAGTTGGAATATTCAGCCTGAGAGGTGCAGGAGGAGATCTGGAGAAACTCGATTCGTTCGCATCGAATGATCTGCCAAGTCTAGAAAATGTAACCAATGGTACGATTACACTCAATGATGAAGATGGAAAGGGAGAAGTGGGCGTTACATTCTGGATGGAAGGAGAGTACAGTGATGAGAACAAAAATGATGTTTGGGACCACTGCGAGAATATCAATATCACAATCACTCAGCATCCAGAGACAAACCAAGAGTGGGATGAAAGGCGGGGTGGAGATTTCTACTTTGAGACGGCACCTGATGAAAGAGGAGAAGGATTTGAATCGGAAGAATGCGATTCAAGGGATGAAAATAGAAATTTCAATTTCAAAAGCAGGGGTTTGATCAAAGTCGGAAGAGCTTGTCTTGCTTGCTACTCAGGAACGATGGTTTTCGAATCAAATATGTCTGTGTGGGTCGTTTATGATGATCCCGTCATCAGTCTATTTATGGGCGGCTTGGGCAAAGGTGCGCTTGGCGTCATGATGTGTGGATGTGGCCTGCTCTTCCTCATCATTGCAGGACTTATGGCGGTTCTGGGAGATGATGATGAGCCTATGCCAGTGGTCATGCAACAATCCGTTCTTGGACAACAACCCGTCATGATGCAACAACAATCTGCAGTACAACAGGCACCACCGACCATCGTAATTAGCGATGGTGGACAGGATCCACCATCAAATACGTAGTTGTCCGATTCAGACCGGTCCTATACGACCGCAGGGTTTGAGCGCAACCTGTGATTCGCGGGCTCATGGATGAGGGGTTGATCAGTGGCCTCGGGGCGCGGATGGTTCTCGATAGTCGAGGAAATCCAACTATCGAGGTCGATTGCTTCGTCGATGGGAATCTTCACGGGCGTGCTCTGGTACCCTCAGGTGCATCAACGGGAGCGCATGAAGCGCATGAACTCAGAGATACTGACAACCCAGCGTGGGGAGGAAAGGGCGTCGATGGTGCTATCGAACACGTCATTGAGACCATCCAGCCTTCCATCACTGGACTTCCTGTGACAGATCAGACACTTGTCGATGAGATGATGCTTGAGATTGATGGAACACCAAACAAGAGTGAGCTTGGAGCCAATGCAATTCTCGGGGTCAGCCTTGCAGTGTTACGCGCTGCTGCTGACTATATGGGTCAACCCCTGTGGCGCTATGTAGGAGGCCTTGCCCACCCAAGCCTGCCCGTACCACAGATGAATATCCTCAACGGGGGTGCACATGCTAGCAATGGACTCGATGTGCAGGAATTCATGGTCGTGCCCCATGGCTTCGACATCTTTCCTGAGGCCCTGCGCGCTGGTGTTGAGACATACCACGCACTCAAGGGAATTCTCAAGGAAAGTAGTCTGTCGACCTCACTCGGGGATGAAGGTGGATTCGCACCTACACTTGCGAGTAACAAGGATGCGCTTAGACTGCTTATCCAAGCCATTGAGGCGGCAGGATACCGACCTGGTACCGACCTCTCGATTGCACTTGATGTCGCTGCCTCAGAGTTCTTTGAGGATGGCAACTACCGGTTCGAAGGAAAGACGATTGATGGAGATGGTCTGATGGAAGTGTATCGTTCATGGCTCGATGAATTCCCCATCGTATCAATCGAAGATGGATTCGCAGAAGATGATTGGGAATCTTGGGCTGCCTTCACACGAACTGATGGTGATCGTGTGCAATTAGTCGGAGATGATTTGTTCGTGACCAACATCGAGCGGTTTGCACAAGGCCTTGAGACTGACGCTGCCAATGCAATTCTGATCAAACCGAATCAAATCGGAACAATCTCCGAAACGCTCGAGGTCATTCGTCTCGCTGTCGAAAGTGGATGGGGGACAGTCATGTCGCATCGCAGTGGTGAGACCGAAGACACGACCATCGCTGACTTAGCAGTCGGCTGTGGATGCGGACAGATCAAAACGGGGGCGCCTGCACGCTCCGACCGCACAGCGAAATACAACAGGCTGCTTCGAATATCGGAGGAGTTGGAAGGATTCGACCCCACCTTCTAAGACGCCAGGTGGCAGAATAGTGAGAGAAAAATTCTGTTTTCTTGTCACTCTACTCATTCTTGCGGCGACTGGGACCCTTGTCACTGCTCATCAAGATGGCATCCATGGGGAGTTCGTCAAGAATGGATGCGCCTGTCATGGGAGCGCACCGAGTGAAGAGGTCTCTGTGGCGATTGATGGTCTACCAAGCGTCTACAATGCATCACAAGTCTACCCACTGACCATCACAGTCACGGGTGGGCCGACAGCGAGTGGGACGAATCATGGGGGATTCAATCTGCGTGTCGGGGGAGGGGTGCTCAGTAAGAATTCGAGTGATCAGACAGTACTTATCGCACAGCAAAGTATGGAGGCAACTCACACAAGTTCTGGCACCCTGCAATATTCGTGGAACGTCACATGGACTGCACCTGACAACGATGTATTTCTCATCGAGGTGCGGGCCTTCGGGAATGCAGTGAATGGGGATGGATCACCCGCAGGAGATGAGTGGGCTGGTTTGACTACCAACGTCCCCGGACAGAACTGGACAGAATCATCAGATGATGTGGCAGGCAATGATCTGGTATTCATTGCGATTGCCATCCTCAGCTTCGTAGCACTTGCTGGTCTGATCGTGTGGAAGAATTGGTTCATTTCAGAGGAATGAAGGGTGGTCGATCGATCTCCTTGGGGACTGGATCCAGAGTGGACATTCCTCAACCATGGATCGTTCGGAGCTGCACCTCTTCCTATTCTCGCCGAACAAAGGCGCTGGCAGGATGAACTTGAACGCCAACCAGTCCAGTTCATGCTCAACAACGCAGTTCCAGCGCTCGATGAAGCGCGAAAAGCACTCGCTATATTCGTTGGCTGTGATCCAAAGCACTTGGCTTTCGTCAGTAACGCTACAGAGGGCATTAACACAGTGCTGCGAAGTCTACCATGGACAACAAAGGATCACATCGTGATCACGGATCATTCCTATGGGGCATGTACACGAACTGCCGAATATGTCGCTGGAAGATACGGTGCTCAACTCACTCCCATCACACTTGACCTACCTCTGACATCCGAAGATGACGTCGTGAAGGCCGTCATCGACGGTCTACCACCATCGACGACCTTTCTCATGATTGATCACATCTCAAGTGTACCTGGACTCATTCTCCCTATCGAGCAAATCGTCCCACTCCTTGAGAAAAAAGGAATCCGTGTGCTCGTCGATGGAGCACATGCACCAGGTCAAATCGATCTTGACTTAGATGATCTTGGAGCATCATACTACGTCGGTAATGCGCACAAATGGATGTGCACTCCGAAAGGGACAGCAATGCTGCATGTACGCCCAGATCGTCAGAGTGAAATCACTCCACTTGCAATATCACATGGTTGGCAGGAGGATCGCGGTGTTGAGGATGCATTTGACCAAGCGATGACATGGACAGGTACCCGGGACCCCTCACCATGGCTGGTCATTCCGTTCGCTATCGAATTCATGGCTGGCCTACATCCGCAAGGATGGGATGGCCTGCGGCAAAGCAATACAAAACAAGCAAGAAAATACAGAGATAGATTGCATGAATTGCTTGGAACTACGCCCCTCGCACCAAGGTCAATGGTCGGTCATCTCGCAGCTGTTGAACTCCCAGAATCATGGAAGGAGCGTTGGGAATATGTCTCCTCTACAGGTCTAGCCATGCCGACTGTGCATCCATTACAGGTTATGCTCGCTGAGAAATATCGAATCGAAACAAACGTCCAAACCCTCGGAAAAAGGACACTATTGCGCGCCTCCATGCAGCACTACGTGACTGAGGACGATCTGGATCACTTGTATGATGTCCTCGCATCATTCATCGATGGTTGAGGCCTCTACCCATCCTGAATATGCATCTGAAGCAGCACTAGGATACGTTAGGATCATCGGCACATCGTAGGGGTGATGTTCGGTAATTGCGGTCATAAGTTCATTCAATCTTGATGGACTAACTTTCATCCGCACAAACCACTCATTCTCATCGCATACCTCACCATCCCAAGCATAGGTCGAGTGAACCTTGCTACGATGGACGCAAGAAGCTCGTCCTGCTGCTAAGCGAATCCAAGTAAGTACTTCGCTACCTGACCATCCTCCTGGAAGTGTCGTCTCGACGAGCATCAGGTCTGCCATTATCCACGCATCCGGTCACACTCTTTCAAAACCTCAGCAGATAAGGACACATCTCATCAGAACGGTAACGGTTTATCCAAACGGTTGGCCATTTCCTGATATCGGTCAGTGTGCTCGGTGCCAGGAATATTGATCACGAACTGCCAATAACGCCAGGCAGCGACTGCTAGAACGGCATAGCGGTGCAAGTCTGGAAGGGCTGCATGTTCAGCATTGGTCAGTGGTCGGACAGACTGGTATCCAGCCAGCAGCGCATCCCATAGTTCAGTGACAGCGGCACCATCCTTCCAACCAAACCCAACAAACGTCGTCACAAGGTCCATCGCAAAGGACTCGATGCATATTTCCTCAAAATCAAGTAGAGCGAGAACCTCACCCTTACGACCAATCACGTTATCTGGATACAGATCTCCATGGATGATACCATGGGGGAGGTCAGATGGAATCCTCTGTTTGAGTGAAATGGTCTCCTCTTCCAACAAATGGAGAAATGAGTCCATCGCGCCCTTGTTCCGGGCATCTTCAACAAGGCGCTCCCAGAGCACATATCCTATCGCGAATGTCGGCGATAAGCCCTCGCATACGGGAACCTTATGCAACTGTGCCTGCACTCTGCCGAGGTCGTGGAGTGAGGAAGGATCCGAGGGGAGCCAACCACCGGCCACATAAGGCATCAACATCCACGCCATATCATTCTCAACGAGCATTCGTCCACCATTTCTCAAGGGCAATGGCACAGGCGTGGGCACACCATGATCGGCAATCCAACAAATGTGATCGGTCATCTGTGCTACTTCATCGGGAGTCCTCTCATTCCACACTTTCAGAACAAGTTGAGTGCCATCATCAAGTGTGAGCAGATAGTTTGAGTTGGCCCATCCACCTGCTAGGGGCTGCAACTCACTCAATGATGATGAGCCAGCGGCTATCAGTAATCGAGTCGCCTCATCTGCATTGACATCAGTATACGCCATCGGGTCACCTCACGCTAGACCGGAATCCAGTCGGTTCACAAGAGGTCTTGGAACGTGGCGTTCTTGACCTTGACCCGCATCGACCTATCTGGTGACAATGGAACAGGAGTGGTGGACCAAGCCCATCGATTCCGGGGAGGCTCCCGAAGATGGGGCGATATTCGATGTCATCATCGTAGGGGGGGGGCCTGCAGGCGGAGCGACTGCAGTCGACCTTGCTCGAAGAGGGGCGAGAGTACTCTTGCTAGAAGCAGGAGTTTTTCCCCGTGACAAGATATGTGGGGATGCTATTGGAGGAAAGAGCCTGTGGCATCTCGATGAGATGGGTGTCAAACAGAAGCTTGAACGAAGTCCACATTTCAGAGTCACCTCAATCATTTTCGGAGCTCCGAAGGGCCACGCAGTGAACATACCCTTGCCTGAGGACGAAGTAGAGCGTCTGGAATCCGGTTATGCACTTCCACGCAAGCAATTCGATTGGCTCGTCTTCGATCGAGCAAATGAAGAGGTGGTGAAAGCCGACGGAGCTGTCGTCCAAGGTGCCAAGGTCAGTACTGTGATCTGGGGTGGTGCTGATTCAGAATCAGACCCAGGGCCTGGAACGGGTGATATGCGATACGCCAAGGGTGTGAAGGTGAAGGTGGGGGGAGAGGACCTCACATACCTCTCAGACCTCGTTGTTGGAGCTGCAGGTGCAAACTGTCCTGTTGCGCGAGCATTGCTCAAAGAAACGTATGATGAAACACACACAGACCGATTCCACACATGTGGAGGATGGAGGGAATACTGGACGAATGTCAAAGGATGCGGAATGGATGAAGGAGCCATAGAGATTCATTTTCTCTACGATGTGATACCTGGATACTTCTGGCTGTTCCCAACCTCTGGTGGACAGGTAAATGTTGGCTGTGGAATGCTTGCATCTGAACTTGACAAACGTAAGGGAAAATTACGTGCCATCCAACATAGCATCATCCACGAACATCCTGTATTCAAGGAAAGATTCGCCGAGGCAACAATGATCGAGGGTTCTGACAAAGGATGGCAATTACCCTTCGGTTCACCAAGGAAGGGGAGGGGCTTGCAACCGCGCAGGATATTCGGCAATGGAATTGCCTGTATTGGAGACAGTGCCAGTCTGGTCGACCCCTTCAGTGGCGAAGGAGTAGGGAATGCTTTGGCCTCATCGAAATTGATGTGCGAAGCGTGGGATTCAATCGAAAGCGACGAAAATGGTCAACGGAAATGGGGAGTTACAACCGGCCAAGCATACCAGAGCGCAGTCTGGACGGCCTTGGGTGCTGAGCTCACGAACTCACATCGAATGCAGAAGATGCTGAAGAGGACATGGCTTGTCAACTGGATGATTCGTAAAGCGAGCAGGAAGCCGAAATTGCAAGAGATGCTCACGGAGATGATAGCCTCAAAGGAGGCTCAAGAGAAAATGCACTCGAAGTGGTTCCTCCTGCGCCAACTCCTCTTCTGAGTTCTGCCATGAAGGTGAAAAGCACTCGAAGGGTCACGAATTCGTGGGAGTCGCCATCGCGGTTGGGCAGATTGGTGTTCTCCTTATCTTGTCTGGCTGGCACTTACTCTCCGCTTCGGCTATCCGCACCCTTCTCTGGGGCAATCAGAATAGAACGCCACAGCAGTACATGATTGCTGTAGGATGTGCTATGATGAGCCCCATTCTCATCCATCATCTCCTGTTCTTTCTTGCTGGTCAGCCCAATAACGCCATGACATGGAGCACCCACCTGTTGTTCCTACTGTGGGCTGCTGCCAAAGGAGGGGTGAGGGGTTTTGTCGGTGATGTACGATATCTAGCGTCAATCATCCATCAGGCAGGGCAGGTCTGGTTGGTGATCGGCGCATCTATGCTCCTACGCGCAGTACACCTCGGTGATCTGTCAGTTTTCTTGGATGTCCCCGACCATGTTCACGCCATGTCTGCCTTTGCAGTGGGTGATATATCCGGATATCCATTCGCGGCGTATCCTCGGGGCATGCATGCTTGGCTTCTCTTTCATGATGCATGGGCTCCGATGGATTATCTGGCATCTGCTGGGCACCTGTGGCCAGTCCTATTAGGACAGGTAGCAATCGCATATTTCGTTGTCAGGAAAATGCGAACTCTTCCCGCCTTGATTCTTCTCACGCTAGTGTTCGGAGTATACGATTCATCCTTATTCGCATCGTTCCGATGGCAGATTGTTCGACAACAGACGCTCATTCCAGAAGTCTTTGCTTGGGCGAACATCACTCTGTTCATCATTGGTCAAAACGCTATTCAACGTCGGGGACAATGGATTGCAATCTCAATGGCTTGGGCAACCTGTGGTCTTGTCAATCCACTCATCTCAATGATGATGATTGTGCCACTACTGGTGTATCTTGGAGTCATCATCAATGAGAATCGGCAACGGCGATTCTTCTTGGTCAGCGGCCCAATCCTGATGTTCCTTGTCAGCGCCCTCTGGGTGATGTATGGAGCCAATATTGAGTATGGCGCTCATGGAGGTGGCATCGCCGAGGATATGGATGCGGATGAGCCGGTCTCGACAGCTCTGACCATCCTGCTGCCCAAGGAACGATATCTCGATGAGCGATTCAATCTGCCAGCCTTTGGCTTCACCGTCGTTGTTGGTGGGTTCATCGCACTCGCTGCCATCATCTCTCCAGCTGCGACGAATCGTGAGAAATATGGTGTTCCAAGTTTCATGGCCATGCTTGGTTGCATGCATATCTTCGGTATCTTTGGGCCAACATCCTCTTTCCCGCCTATGCGGACTGATATCGTTCTCTGCCTCTTCTACTCATTGATGCTACCGAGTTCTGTCGAAACATATCTTCAGCACATCAAGAAATACTGTGTGACACCGGACTGGTACGTTGGAGCAGCACTCACTGCTACGGTTTTCCCACGCATACAGTATCGTCCAAGTTCTGATCTGATCATCGCATTGGCGTCATTCATCGCTCTTATAGCGTGGTTCGACACCACTCCTGCTAACGATTCCGAAATAAAACATGAACCAATGCAAATCGGAACAAGATGGGTTGTTGCAGCAATAATTGCGTGCCTGATACTCAATGCCACTGTATCCAATTGGACAACTACTTACCACATCCTTGGCTGACGGAGTCATGGAGACATCGGCCGGGGTGGTTCTGGTGAACTTCGGTTCCATTCTGCTTCTCCAGCACCCAGGTGGTGGCCATTGGGACTTTCCAAAGGGACATATCGAAGAAGGTGAATCACACGTGGAGTCGGCATTGCGTGAGTTGAAAGAAGAAACTGGTATCTCGGAGGTAAACATGATTGATGAATTCAGAGAGCGAACTGAATATACCTACACACGTAAGGGTCGCAAGCGGCAGAAGCAGGTGATATGGTTCGTCGCTCTTACTGATGTGATGGGGGTGACACTCTCACATGAACACGAACAGTATGCTTGGCTTGAATGGGACGCTGCTGCAGAACGACTCACACATGATGGGCCTCGAAGAGTGCTGCGAGCAGCACAGACATGGTTGGATGAGCACAACCTCTCATGAGTCATCACGAGGACGACGAGTATCACGCTTGGCCAGTGCCACCCATTCGGTCTCATCAAATCCAAGAGTGGATGTCACCCATCGAGATGCGACGAAACACCAATCAGATAGACGATTCAGATAGATCACGACATCATCTCGCAAGCCTTCGGTTGCTACTGCATTGCGCTCTGCACGACGTATCACTGTACGGGCGACATGAAGCCGAGCGGCCAGATCTGGAGCGCCGGGTAGAATGAAAGTGGTGAGCGGAGTCAGATCCTTCGACAACTGATCCATGTGCTTGAGCAGACTCTCTGTTCGGTCAGAGCCAAGCAGATCGATGCCTTCGACACTTTTGCCATCTGGTATTGCCACCTCTGCTCCAAGGTCAAACAGGTCACTCTGGATGTCAGTGAGAGTGGCCTCAAGGCGACGAACAAGTTGGACAGTGTGCCGAGGTCCACCATCAACATGGGTGGGGCGCATGTTGTCGATTCCCGCGCGGACCATGCCGAGAGATGCATTGACCTCATCGAGCAGACCAATCATCTCGATTCGCTGTGAATCCTTGGTGGTACGTGAGCCATCAACAAGACCAGTGGTGCCATCATCACCTGTTCCCGTCGTCACCCTATGGGCTCCGTCCATGAGGGTCGGACGACGACGAATGCCATGAATGCATCCGGCAGCTCACGAAGAGGTATCTCTGCCTAGATGTTCATCGATGACTTTGAGCCATGTCTCGTCAATGACATCCCAACCTCCGAGTGAATCGAGAAGATGCTGGTGCTCCTCTGCCTTGTCATCACGCTTCATATGGCGATGAATCTTAACAAGAGCGGCATGAGACATGGCATCAAGTGACTCATCGAGAGGATCCCAAGCCCGCTCAAAACAGGCAACTGCACCGCTGGGACCATCAATCAAACCCCGATGAAGCTGGCGTAGACCGGCTTGGGACCAACCACGTTGCAGACCACCAATGAGGAGGCCTTGGAAGACCAAATAAAGGGCGAGAAGTGAAACTATCACAGCGAGCACGAAACCACTCAGATGATCGAGGAGGGGGGCATCGCGGTCCCACTGAGATGCAAGCAATAGAATAGTCCCCACAGCAAGCACTAGCGAAGCGATAGGCGCTACGAGCACATCTCGATGAGTCCGCGCTAAATGGCGGATGCCCGCTGCCACTCCGATACCACCGAGAATGATGGCCGTTGTGGCCCCTATCTCTTCGGTGAACGGCCGCCCTGCACCCCGGGTAAGCAGGAAGACAACGCCAATGAGAAGGATGGTCAGGCCATATCCTCGCGATATCTCTGGAAAGGGTTGACCTCTAGACATCAAGAGCAGAGCAATGCCGGCAACAGTGATAGCGATCTCACTGAGCAGATTCATCCCTCCACATCAAGGCGCCAGCCCGGCTTCCAGAATGCCTCGTCCTCAATGCGGCTCCGCCATTCATCATCATCTGCTCGGATAAGGAGGCGAGCTCGTCTAGAAAGGCCATCATGAAGCGTCTCAGTCAATTCACCCGACGTCAATGCATCATCCCATTCGATGAGGTTTTCCCGCAACAGGATGCGTCCGGCCTCAGGCTGTTCGTACGCACCATCACAGATCTGTCGCAACTCATCGAGGCGTTGACGGCTTGTAGGGGCAATGATCTTCTCGGGTTGGCCTGAACCGGCTTGGGTGAACTTAGAGGTGCGCTTACCGAACGGCCACCATCCCATAGCCATCCAGCCCATCGGTCCGATATGTGTCTTGCCGGCGCGGGACTTATCCAGCAACGAAGTGTGGGGTGAATCATGGGTCGTGTCGTGGTCCACCGATGTGGCAAGGCATCGGTGCGCGAGGCTGGTAAACTGACCAGTCTGTACGCACAGCGCCTGGGCAAACGTGGTGTAACGCTACAGATGCATACCTTGTCCGATACGAGATATCTCTCCATGATCAAGGAGTTGACAGGTGCAGTCATCCTGCTCGATGAAGGTGGAGAGGTGATGAATACAGATGAGATGTCGGAGTTGTGGTCAGAATGGAAGATCGATTCAAGGACATCACATATCGTGATTGGACCCACAGATGGATTCCCAGATGAGTTCATGCCCGATGCGGCGCGTCTATCGCTTTCACGCATGACATTCACCAAGGATCTGGCGTGTGCTGTGGTGATGGAACAGCTCTGGCGTCTCAGCGAAATCGAACGAGGTTCGCCCTATCATCGGGATGGGATATAAGC